>Ga0214919_10009517_pt1 | contig 12510 bp, 9 predicted proteins | sample LL1503_MetaG_FD_177994 | JGI IMG/M metagenome (GOLD analysis project Ga0214919, IMG submission 177994) | Freshwater microbial communities from Lake Lanier, Atlanta, Georgia, United States - LL-1503 | ecosystem: Environmental > Aquatic > Freshwater > Lake | place: USA: Georgia | collected 2015-03-15
TTTTGAAGGAAGTATGGCCCCAGGCCAAATTAGGAATTTATTGCGAATTTTTTTATCACCGCCACAATGCTGACGTTGGCTTTGATCCAGAATTCCCTGTAGCCGATGAAGGTGAAGCATGCAAACTAAAGCTAAAAAATCTTAACAATCTGTTGCACTTTCAAATTGCGGATGCCGGTATTTCACCAACCCATTGGCAAGCTAGCACATTTCCTGAATTTTTCCGTCACAAAATATCAGTAATTCATGATGGCATAGACACCGATGCTATTGCACCCAACCCCTCGGTTCAACTCACTCTAAAAAAATCGAATGGCGAAGATTTGATCTTGTCTAAAGAATCTGAAGTGATTACTTTCGTCAATCGAAATTTGGAACCTTACAGAGGCTACCATACCTTCATGAGAGCACTGCCCGAACTGCTAAGAATGCGACCCAATGCGAGAATTCTTATAGTTGGGAATGACGATATTAGTTATGGCTCTAGGCCTGACGCCAAGCTATACGGTGCTGGCAATTGGCGCGAAGTCTATACCAATGAAGTTAGGCACCGCATTAGCGAATCTGATTGGCAACGCGTCCATTTTGTGGGTTATGTGCCTTACAAGTACTTCATACCGATGCTTCAGATCTCTAAGGTTCATGTCTATTTAACATACCCATTCGTTTTAAGTTGGAGTTTGCTTGAGGCGATGAGTGCTGGTTGCGCAATCGTAGCCAGTAACACTCAACCATTACTCGAAGCCATTCAGCATAATGAAACTGGGCTATTGACTGATTTTTTTGATTCAAGTAAATTGGCACAAGCTATCAACCATTTACTTGAATCACCCACGGAGTTAGTAAGGCTGGGGGAGAATGCAAGACTCTTTGCTCAAAATCATTATGATCTAAAAAAAGTTTGTTTGCCAAAACAAATAGATTGGGTATGCAGTTTGGCCGTCTCAAGCTAATTTGATATGGATAAAAAAATTGATCAATTGACCCGCCCCTTGGAATGTCCACTTCTTTGTTCAACAGTATCTAGAATTGCTTGTTGTAATGAAATGCTAACTTGTAGCTGCAATTGGGTACGTGCTTTTATAATTGAAGGTACGTATCGATTTCTTAAGTTGCTGCTAATTGACTTTTCTACTATGCGAACAACCTTATTTGGAGCAAGCGTATCACGCACCAGATTTGCTAATTCTTGAATCGAGATTTGGGAATCTGACCCCACGTTATATGCTTCACCATCATTTCCTGAGAACATAATTTTGGTGAGCCAGTGAGCAAGATCACGCTGATCGAGGAAAGTACGAACTGGGCTTCCATCTCCCTTAACTAGAATTTCGCTTCCAAATAGCGCATCACGTATAAAGTTACCAATTGCAAAATGAACATCCAGAGGTAAATCTCTTCCAACAAATGCGAAGCAACGTGCTATTACGGTCTGTAAACCAAACTGCTCGCGATAAAGGGAGCACAAGTGCTCAGCACATCGCTTTGCAACGCTGTAAGCATTTTCTGGACGAAGTGGATCAGGCATGCCATGGTAATCCTCGGAAATTGCGTTTAAATTTTGTGGTTGAGGACCGTATACTCCGCCAGAACTAGTTAAAAGAAAACGAGATATCCGCTTTTCAACTGCATAATTAAGTATGTTACGTGTGCCGTCCACTATCTGTGAATAACGTTGCAAAGGATTCAATTGCGGCCCAAGTGTTGAGTCGGTCGCTGCATGCAAAATATGGCTAAATGTTTTGTTGTCAGGTAGCGAATTCGGATCCAGAATATCACCCTCATGAAAATGCAACCAAGGTTGGCCATCAAATTCAGGAAAATTCTTTAAAAATTGTTGGGGTCGGCGAGACAAAATACAAACGCGGAAAACTTCCTCCCCGTTGCTTGCCTTGTTACTCCAGTGCCTGAGCAAAGCACGGCCAAAGAATCCCGTACCTCCGGTCAATAAGACATGATAGCGGGAGCAATATCGCTCACTTTTCACCGTCATGTATCACCATATTAGTGGCCAGTTCTTCCTTTGACAAAAATGGGGCTAAGTCTTCTAATGGCGGTGAAGTGATCGTCCCATCTGGCATTTGCTTTGATGCTAGCTTGGGAGCAAAAGATACCATCTCATCAACAATGATCTCGCATAAAACAGGACCTTCTTTGTTAAGGGCTTCATCAATACAGCGTTTCATGTCTGCATGTTGTGCACACTTAATATAGGGAATATCAAAGCCATAGCTTAGACGTTCAAAGTTAGGGAATCCCACACCCGAATTGGGCCCCGCACCCACCTCATCACCTTTGAAAAAATTTCGTTGAGTTTGGAAAATTGAAACATATCCAGAATTATTTAGCAGAAAAATTTTAATGGGCAAACGATTAGTGACAATAGTTTGCAATTCTTGCAAATTCATCATAATGCTTCCATCACCAGCTATGCACACGGTTGGTTGATCGTCATTTGCTTTACAGGCACCAATAGCACTAGGCAATTCGTAGCCCATTGATGCACAACCAGAATTAGTCCAAAGTCGCTGACCTTGCTTGATAGTGGCAGCCTGAAAACTGGTGACACAAGCTGATCCATTTGCAGTGACCACTACTTGATTTTCTGGGAGACACTCGAAAAGTGTATCCATGAAGCAGTATGGGTTGACCTTATCATTGTCCCAGTATTCTTTTTGCATTACTGGATATTTTGATTGACGCTCTTTACACCAAAGGAGCCATGATTTGTGTGCAGAGGTAGGGCCGGGATAGTGAGCTTCCAAAAAAGCTGGAATAAATTTCTGTAATTCAGCCACCACTGGAAGATCTGCTTTGACGCTTGGTTTTTTTAGTTCGAGTTCATCCACATCGACCCAGATTTTGTATGCAAATCTTGCGAATGATTTCCAGTTGTAACTCACCTGCCGAATATTGAGTCTACTGCCAAGAACAAAAAGCAAATCTGCATTTTGAACTGCGAAATTACCGGCCCTGTCTCCTAAACTGCCAGGCCGCCCAACATAACACTCTCGATCATTGGAGATCACGTCATGAGCATTCCATCCTGTAACAACCGGAATGCCCAGTCGCTCCACCAATGTAAGAAACTCAGCATGCTGGCCACTTATGCGAACGCCTCCACCGGCAAATACTACCGGTCGTTTAGCGGATAAGAGTCGATCAATAATCTTAGGGACAACAAGAGTCAGATCCGTATACGAGTTCTTATCATTTACAAGTTCATTTGGCTCAAAACCGATAAGGGATTTCTCATCAATACTTGCACCTTGAACATCTAGGGGTATATCAAGCCAAACAGGCCCAGGACGACCGTTTTGAGCCAAATAGAACCCTTTCTCAAGGTGATAGCGAATACTTTTGGGATCAGTCACCATTTCGGCGTATTTAGTGACGGGCTTTACCAACTCTAAAATATTTAACTCCTGATCTCCGTATTGGCGCAGGGGAAGTCCTGTGCTTCTCACTGTGGTCTCAAACTTTACCTGCCCCGATATAACGACCATTGCGATTGAATCTGTCCAAGCACCGTAGACACCGGTAAGGGCGTTAGTCCCCCCAGGCCCGGTTGTGACGTTGACAAGGGGAAGCCGATTGCCGAATCTGCAATATGCCTCTGCTGCCATGGCGCAAGCTTGCTCATGATGATTGAAGATACACTCGAGTGATGGATGCTTACCCAAGGAGTGGTTAAGGTGCATTGCACCACCACCGGTCACCATGAAGACATGTTGAACACCTAGTTCGACAACCTTTTGAGCAACATAGTCAGATAGTTTCATCGTATTACGTAAGTAGAGTTAATGAGATGCTAGCGCCAATTTTACAAGACCGTCAAGAGTTTCCTCTCCTGTAATTATTGAAGTTTGTAGCGCCCGTTTACCCATCAAGGACTCCAGTACTGGGGCAATGAAAGTCCCTCTTCGGGACAGTCCACCGCCCAACAGAAATAAAGTGCCTGGATGATTGAGGCAAATAGCTTGTGATGCTTGAGCATATTGCATTAACCAAGATTTGGCGAGTGAGTGCATGAACCAAGACAGTTCGAATTTACTTTCAAGAACTTTTGCAATGCTACCTCCATCTTTGTATTTCCATGCAGCACTGAAAACATTTAAATCTATACAAGCTTCTGCAGCAAGAACGGCATCAGTTTGCATTTCTCCAAAAAGACGCCAAAACAGCGGGGTACCACCACTTTGTAGCGCACAACCATCTATAAACTTGGCGAATGTATTTAGTGCTCGTCCAGATGGGATATGCGTTACTGCATGAGTTAAAACTCCCAAGGCACTTGGCCTAAGTTCAATTCCAACTGATGGCGACGGTGTAATGGCCATGACCTGCGAGCCAGTTCCCAGGTTGATCAGGATAGGCCCTCTATTAGGAAAGTCTAAGCCATGAGCGGCACTCTGAAGATCGCCTAAGCCTCCCCAAACACGAATTTTCCTGCCATTTAACTCTATCGATCCTATTGGAGCGTTGCCACAAACAATGGGTGGCATATGAATCCGCTTGGGATCGATTCCGATGGCTAACAAAATCTCAATTGACCAATCCCCTTGAGCTAAAGAAAATAAGCCGGTGCCAGCAGCCAGAGTAGGATGACATTTTGGATTTGACTCGCCCCCACGCAACAAAAGCCAATCTACAAGTGTGAGAAAGCGAAATGGTTCCTTCAGGTAGGTGGCGTTGATAATTGTAATCAAGTTGGCAACAGGCAAACCGGGCCTTAAATTCATACCTGTTATTGAATACAATTGGTCTCTCAAAAATTCAAGCCTCACCACTGAATTTTTTTTCTCACTGACTGAGTGCGCTGAGCGTTGATCTTGCCAACTGACATAGGCAGTAATTGGCTTTGAAGTTTTATAGTCTGCAAGGAGAAATCCATGCATTTCAGAGCACAACCAAATATCTTCAATTTCAGGAGCGATTGCGAGGAGCTGGCCTGCAGTTGCTTCTAATGCACGCCAATAATCCTCGGGATCACCTTCTGCCTCACCCGAGTTTCCATAACTTAAAGTGGGCGAAGCAATCTCACGACTATTAAGAACACGATTTTGTGTCAGTGAAAATTGAACAGCCTTTATTCTGCTGGTGCCAAAGTCAACTAAGACAATCGATTTAGACATTACTTTCCATTTCGGCTATTGGATAAGAAAATATCAGCCATATTTACTAAATATTACTTCTTGCACGCTGCTATTACACTTAAAAATGAGTTTCTTAATAAAGCATCATTGGTAAAGTTTTTTTCAACCTTTATGCGCTCAAGCTTTCCTTCAGAATTTGGAATAATAATCACGTAGTGTTTATTTGTATGTTTTTTATCAGCACCAAATCTTTCTATGAGTTGCTCTTGATTTATTTGGCTAGTCCACTTAGATAATTCATTAACCTCTTTAAAAAGAGTTGTGATGTAATTTTTAAGTTGCTTGACTCGAATTTGATTTGGCTCCAAATTATTATGAGAGCATGCGAATGAGATTGCTGCAAGCATTCCTATACCTACCGCAATTCCATGAGGTATTTCGAAATTTGAAGCTCCCTCTATCGCATGACCAAACGTGTGACCAAAATTAAGTAGCAACCGCTCTTTTTGATCAAATTCGTCAACTTCAATGAACCATTGCTTGGTTCGCAAACACAAACTGATGGTGCTTTCGTACTTGTTAAGACTACTTGATGCCAAAGGATTTAACTTACAGATTTCATCAAATGCGGGGCCAGTATGCGCAAAACAAATCTTTACTGCCTCACAAAGTCCTGCTGTACGTTGAACAGAATTGAGTGACTGTATAAATTCTAAATCTACAAAAATACATTCAGGAGGATAAAAATTACCTACCAAGTTTTTGTACTGCCCTACATTTATGGATGACTTACCACCCAAACACGAATCGACCATGCCTAGTAATGTCGTTGGGACATAACTCCATTTTACGCCTCGCATATAAACAGATGCGGCAAAGGTTGCGATGTCCTGAACGACTCCACCACCAATTGCAACTATTTCTGTAGTTCGGTCAGCTTGCAGGCTGCGCAGTGCAACAATTATTTCAGTCATGTTCTCTAAGCTCTTAGCAGACTCACTACTGTTGATTGCAACTATTTTCCATCCTAATTCATGATATTTCTGTACAAAATAAGAATCGCAAAGAATAATGATTCGAGAAGGATCTTTGCCAGCTAAAGCTTTAGTGCAGCATCCTTTTTCGACTTCAACTGAATACTCTCCAGTTCCGCTAACAACCTTAAAGTAATCTGGCATAGCTAAAGCCCAAATCTGCTGCAATGAATTGACCTGTAATTCCAGTATTTTTATCAGAGCACAAGAATACTGCTAGGTTACTAACGTCTTCAAGTGAAGCCAGTCTATTAAAGAAAGTACCATTAGATAACTTCTCTAGTTGATCTGCGGCAAGATTTTGACGAGTCATAGGTGTTTCTAAAGCGCCTGGTAATATTGCATTGATCATAACCCCTTCCTTGGCAAGGTCTATGCTGGCTGACTGAACAAGCCCCTGCAAGGCAGCCTTGGTCATGCAGTAAGAAAGTTTGTTTTGACGAGCAATGTTTTGCCAGATTGAGCTGATGATACAAAGCCTTGCATTAGGGCCTAGCAATTGCTCACTTAGTAGAAATTTGAGTGACGCAAGTATGTAAAGGCAATTGGCTTGATACAGCTCTAAGTTTTCTTCAATATCAACGTCATAAACATTATCAGTGGCATTCTTCCCCTGTGCCCAACAAACTGCATCAAACTTTCCAACTGAAGTTAGATCAATTGTTTGTGCTTTTTCATTTACAAATGGGTTAAAGACTACAAAAAAATTTTCTGATGGTTTCGGTAAATTTCTGCATACTCTAATTACTTCCCAACTGTCATTTTCAAATTTGCTTGAAATAGAAGTTCCAATTGCGCCTGTGGCTCCAAACACCAAAGCCCTAAGTTTACGATTGCGATGAGGATCCAAGCTCATTTTTATTTTTATAAGCCTCGCTCATAAATATTCCTAAGAAGTTCTGGATTTTCTGAATAGGGCGTATCTAACTGGTCAATCGTAATTGGTGCATCTTTTACGCAGTCAGCAAGTAATGTGTGACCATATTTACCAAGCATTAGTTCACGGCTTGATATTTGCTTTTTTTGAAGAGGTATGGCCAGATATACATCTTCTTCACTTAACAACTGCCCTTTTTTCAAATCCTTCTTTGCATATACACCCCGTACATAGGAGTCCAGGTAAGTTATCTCCCTATCAATTGGCACTCTTCTTTCGTTTGCGGAATTTCCAAACATTTCTTTTGCTTTTTTCCAAGCTTTGAACCAAGTGTCAATTTGTGCTGGCAAAGATGAGTAGGTCGCGACTTGGAACCCATCGTCGTTGATATCGACGTGCCTCTCAAAGGTTCTACACCCCATGGCAAAGGCCATTTGTACAGAAGCAGTCCAGTCATGGTACTCATGACAAGAGTAACCAATGGTCACGCCAGGGTATCTTTTACGCAGATATTCAATCTGGCTCAATTCGCATTCACTATCCTCATGAGGGTATGCTGCAATACAATGATTGATAGCCAATGGTATGTTACGATTTCCAAAAAAGCTGACTAGGTCGTCAAGATCCTTCTTGCTCATCCCTCCAGTTGAGACGATGACTGGTTTTTTAGTTTTAGCGATTTTTTCAAGCAGTGTCCAGTCATTGTTGTCTGCGCTTGCAACTTTGATAATGGGCATATCAAATTCGACGCAAAGATCAACTGATTTTTCATCAAACGGCGTTGACATTGGTATGCAACCTTTACCCCTGATTGCTTCAACCAAAACTGCAAACTCTTGTTTTGTGAGTTTTGTATCAGCCACACGCTTGACATAGCGAATGTCTTCACGATTAACAAAGTCCTTGTGAACAAAGTTATCTAAATCTCGAAATTGCAACTTTATGGCTGTTTTTACGTTATTGAATCTTGCAATTTTAGAGAATGTATCGATGATTTTGAGTCCTCGATTGACATCTCCTTGATGGTTGCTGGCCATCTCCAATACAAAAAGATCTTCAAATATATAGTTATTCAACATTGCCTCCAATTTAAAAATTAATCCCCAAGAATACTTCAATTTTGCTGACAGCAAATTGCATCATTTCTTTTGTAAGAGCTGGCTGAACACCAATCCAAAAAGTGTTGTTCATCACCACATCGGTATTAATAAGGTCACCTACCACCCTAAAGTTTCTACCCAGCATATAGGGCTGGCGGGTCAGGTTTCCCGCAAAAAGAAGCCTAGTGCCTACCTTGTTCTGGTCCAAATAGGTCAGCAGATCAAGCCTGCTAACGGGGGAGTTGTCTTTGAGGGTAATTGGAAATCCAAACCATGAAGGATCGGAATTTTCTGAAGCTTGAGGCAGCAGCAAAAATTCTTCACAAGACTTCAATTTGTCTTTTAAAAATGCAAAGTTGTCTTTTCTAGTCTGAACAAACTCAGCAGCTCTTTCAAGCTGAGCCACGCCACATGCAGCTTGCATATCCGTTATTTTGAGATTATATCCAAGATGGCTATAGGTGTATTTGTGGTCATAACCTTCAGGCAAGTTACCCAACTTCCAGCAAAAACGCTTGGAGCAAGTGTTGTCTTTTCCTGGGGGACAGTAGCAGTCTCGGCCCCAATCCCTGAAGCTCTCGGCAATCGACTTGAGATCTGCGTTGTTGGTAAAAACTGCCCCACCTTCTCCCATCGTAATGTGATGTGCAGGATAAAAACTCAGTGTGCCGATGTCACCAAAAGTGCCTACCAATTGACCTTTGTAAGTCGAGCCCAAGGCGTCACAACAATCTTCCACAAGCCAAAGATTGTATTTCTTGCAAATAGCTACTACTGCATCTACATTAAAGGGGTTACCCAATGTATGGGCCAACATGATGGCCTTAGTTTTGGGCGTGATTGCAGCTTCAATTTTGCTTGCATCGATGTTGTAAGTGCCAAGTTCAACATCTACAAAAACAGGAACTGCACCAAACTGCAAAATAGGATTAACTGTGGTAGGAAAACCTGCAGCAACCCCTATTACTTCGTCTCCTGGTTTGATTGCACGGTCTCCTAACTTTGGGCTAGTTAGCGTATTAAATGCAACCAAATTAGCTGATGAGCCTGAGTTGACTGTAATGAGATGTTTGACACCCAAGAATTTAGCAAGCTCACTTTCAAATTGGTCATTGAACCTTCCTGTAGTGAGCCATCCATCTAGTGAGGCCTCCACCATATTTTTAAGTTCTAAAGCACCAATTAATTTTCCCGAGGGTGGCACAACAGTCATTCCGGGAGCAAATGGCTGAGGTACAAAAACTATTTGGGCGTATTCTTCAACTAGGCGAGCAATTTCCTGCCTGATTTCTTTACTTTTTAAATTTTGCATGCGGATCTAAATAGAAGACTGGATTTTTAAAAAATTAAACTTTGATATGCTTCGATTTGTTTCAGCGTGAATTTTCTCATATCTTCTTTTTTAATGAATGCACGTTGCCAATCTACGATCATCTCTAGGGACCTAGCCAAATCAAAATTCGGAGTCCAATTAAGACGTTCAGCAGATTTTGAGCTGTCAAGTTTAAGGTAATTTGCTTCATGAGGATGTTGACCTTCATCATTTAGCCAATTTGCGTGCCCACCCCATTTTTGACACATTTCTTGGACAATCCAACCAACAGTTTTAGCATCCTGTTGTGCGGGGCCGAAATTCCAGCTTTCAGCAAATTGTGGGCCGAATTCAGTCAAGTTTTGAGCAAGCGTTAAATAGCCACCCAAAGGCTCAAGCACGTGTTGCCATGGACGAATAGCGTTAGGGTTTCTAACTCTCACAGGAATACCAGAATCAAACGCTTTTAAAATATCTGGAATCAATCGATTTTTAGCCCAATCACCGCCACCCACCACATTTCCAGCCCTAGCAGTAGCAATTGCTACGCCATGTTCAAGATATTTTTTTGCATCGAAGTAGGAAGACCTGTAGCAAGCTGAAACTAACTCGGAGCATGCTTTGCTGTTACTGTAGGGATCATGCCCACCGAGTCGCTCATTCTCTCTATAAGGCCATAACCACTCTTTGTTTTCATAACACTTATCAGTTGTTACATTGACAACTGCCTTGACACTCTTACACGTTCTTACTGATTCAAGTAAATGAACTGTGCCCATAACATTTGTTGAATATGTTTCAACTGGATTTTCGTATGAGTAAACAACCAAGGGTTGAGCCGCCATGTGAATCACAACCTCTGGCTGAGATTCATGCATGGCCTTTTTTAGGCCCTCGAAATCACGTACGTCACCAATGATACTTTTCATGCCGGCCTCAATGGAGGCTACTTCAAATAGATTCGGTAAAGAAACAGGTTCTAAAGCAAAACCAGTCAAATTTGCACCCATTTGTTGAAGCCAAAGACTGAGCCAGCCTCCTTTAAAACCGGTATGTCCTGTCAGAAATACCCTTCTACCTTTCCAGAAAGACGGATTCATTTCCATACCTTCCAAGGTGCCTTACCACTTGCCCATAATTCTTCCAGATAAGTTTTGTCTCTTAAAGTATCCATTGGCTGCCAAAAACCTTTGTGCATAAATGCTCGCAAATTACCAGTTTTTGCTAAGTTCTCGAGTGGTGCTTTTTCCCAAAGTGTTGTATCGCCTTGGATAAGTTCGAATACCTTAGGAGATAAAACAAAAAATCCCCCATTAATCCAACCACCATCTCCATGAGGCTTTTCTAAAAAAGATTTCACCTCTGTATCTTGCAGCTCTAAAGCACCAAATCGTCCTGGTGGTTGCGTTGCAGTCATTGTTGCTAACTTATTGTGCTTTTTATGAAATTCGATTGAACTGGTAATGTCTATATTTCCGACGCCATCACCATAGGTCATACAAAAATCATTATGGCCAACATACTCTTGCACTCGCTTAAGACGGCCACCAGTTTGCGTAGCCTCACCAGTGTCTACAAGCGTAACCTTCCAAGGCTCTGCCTTTTTCTGATGTACTTGCATACTATTATTTGACATGTCAAACGTAACATCCGACATATGTAAAAAATAGTTGGCAAAATATTCCTTGATAACATAGCCTTTATATCCACAACAAATAATGAATTCATTTACGCCATGAGCAGAATACAACTTGAGGATGTGCCATAAGATTGGCATTCCTCCTATCTCGACCATTGGCTTTGGTTTAATACTTGTCTCCTCCGATATACGAGTTCCCAAACCACCTGCCAGAATGACTGCTTTCATGAATCCACCTTGATCTGTATTTTTGCTTTTTCAACATATTCTTTCCAAATATGCCTAAAAGCATTCTCTAAATTCTGAATAGCCAACTCTCCGTTCATCAATGGACTATTTTGGACTTGCTGCCTAAGTTCAAGACGAGTTTGATTTAACTTATTTAAATTCGATGCAATATCACATGCTATTTTTATATATTCATCTGAATTAGTTGCAATCCATTCTGGATGTTCAATTAAATTCAGCATTGAAGTTCCCAATCGAGCGACCTCCGTAACACCAGTCATGGTCACCATTGGTATACCCATCCACAACAAATCACATGTTGTTGTACCCCCGTTGTAAGGAAAGGGGTCTAAAGCTATGTCTATATCGTTGTAAATTAAATATTGTTTTTTTGTATCTCTATTCAACAGTAACAATTGCTCAGTTTTCACCCCATGCTGCTCAAATCTGTTAACCAAGCTTTTCTTAAACTCGCGCTGATGAAATCCAGGAGCTTCCAATAAAAGCTTAGAGTTTTCATTTCGCTTGAGTATCGCAGCCCAAAGTTGAAGCGTACTCTCAGAAATTTTGGCCAAATTATTACAACATCCAAAAGTAATGTAGCCATTTTTTAGAGCAGGCGTCTCTTGCACTTCATATTTTTCTTCTAAAGCCAATGACGGATTTGATACCAAAGGCGTATATGCAAATCCGGCTGTCTTCATACGCCAGATTTTTTCAGTGTAATACTTCTCATGGCTAGGCAAAATAATATCTAGATACGTAAATTTCCAATCAATTGATTTTATTCCAGTTGTATTTGGATGCCCAAGCCAAGTAACTTGTACCGGTGCTGGTTTTCTTGCAAAAACCGCCAAACGATTGTGTGCGGTATGACCTGCTAAATCTATTAATATATCAATAGAGTCTCGTCGAACGACCGAATCGAGCTGTTCGTCTGTAAGTTCAAATACATTCAACCATTTATCGCTATGTAACTTAAAGAATTCACTAACACCATCCTCATCCTTTTTCTGCTTGGTGAAATAAACCGTCACATCAAATTCATTGTGATTTATGTTCTTAAATGTTGAATACATAAAGTAGGCTACTGGGTGCCCTACTAAGTCTCCAGTAACGAAAGCAATTTTCAGTCTTCGCTTTTCTTCTAAGGTATTTGGAAAATTTAAATCCGGAAGACCCAACGAGGCCTCCAAGCTTTTACCTGCGCTTAAATGAGCTTCG
>Ga0214919_10009518_pt1 | contig 12510 bp, 10 predicted proteins | sample LL1503_MetaG_FD_177994 | JGI IMG/M metagenome (GOLD analysis project Ga0214919, IMG submission 177994) | Freshwater microbial communities from Lake Lanier, Atlanta, Georgia, United States - LL-1503 | ecosystem: Environmental > Aquatic > Freshwater > Lake | place: USA: Georgia | collected...
AAGTCTTGCCGAAATAAAATCGAATTTTTGCTTGTCTTTGGTAACAAAACCAGGTGCATAACAAGGCTTTAATACCAATGCATTGTTTTGAATAAAAAAAGTAGCCGTAGAATCTACATACGCTTGTAGTTCATTGTTAAAATGGTTACCAGTTATTTCTGCATTCCATTTGGTGCGGTCTAATTTTTTTGCAGAAAAATCATCAAAAAAAATAACTTTTTTAGCTGCTTTTTTTTGTTGTGATGGAGAGAAAGGATTTTATCATATCAATTACGAAAAGTACAAACAAAGCTTTGTGCCTTTTCAAGTGCAGGTAAGATCTGTTCGAGTTATTAATGAAACAGACAGTGTTTTATTTGGAGGATATTACGCTCCTGTTAATGAGCCACAAACTCAAAATGTAAAAACTGTTCCAGAGTTACCCTATCATTTTAAAACCATTCGACTTGAATTTGCCTCGGCTGTTTTTGGTTTACAGTCAAATCTAGAATATAGTTATCGATTAAAAGGCTTTGAAGATACCTGGTCTGAATGGACTGTGAGAACCGAAAAAGAATACACCAATTTACCTACTCGTAATTATTCATTCGAAGTAAAAGTAAGAAGCAATCATGGCATTGAATCTGCTATTGCAAATTATAATTTTATTGTATTGCCGCCATGGTACCGAACGGTTTGGGCATTTTGTGGTTATTTTTTATTGCTAAATTTTGCCATATTTTTTTTAATTAGATGGCAACAAAAAAAATTTTATAGGCAAAAGGAAATGCACGACGCCGAACAAAAAAAATTACAATACTTACATGCGTTAGAAATTAATCAGGCAGAAAACGAAATTATCATTTTAAGAAACGAAAAATTAAATGGAGAAATTAACCATAAAAATTCTGAACTAGCCACATCGGCCATGCACCTTGTACAAAAAGGTGTTTTAATATCTAAAATAAAAGATCAGATTGTCCATGTAATGAAAGAGTTGGATTCAGAAAAAGGAATTGATGAGCTAAAAAAAATGAAAAAGATTTTATCGGAAGATGAGAAAAAAGACAAAGAATGGGAACAATTTGCACAACACTTCGATAAAGTACACAGTGATTTTACTATGGCAGTAAAAGAAAAACACCCTGCCATTACTTCCAATGAATTAAAGCTTTGCGCCTATGTTCGTATGAATATTTCTACCAAAGAAATTGCACAATTAATGAATATTTCGGTAAGGGGTGTTGAAATTAGCAGGTACCGTTTGCGGAAAAAATTAGGCATCAGTACAGAAAAAAATCTATTTGATTACTTGATACAGATGAACCATAATTCTTAGTTTTATAAATGCGTTTCTCCAATATAACTAAGATGTTTTAACTTGTAATCGTGGACTTAGCCAACACTTATGAAATATATCCTGTTTCAGACCATACCATAACACTTGATTTTGGTCAAGAAATTAACGCCCAAACAAATCAACGAATCATGTTAATTTTTCAAGTATTACTAGAAAAAAGTATTACTGGAATAAAAGACATTATACCCGCTTATAGTTCTATCTGTTTGGTGTACGATTGCAAAGCTGTATTAAAAATAGCTGGCGGCATAAGTGCTTTTGATTTTTTAAAGCACCTGTTAGATTCATTAGTAATAGAAGTTGGCAACAATCCTGGCTCAACCACTGGAAGAAATTTAAAGGTGCCTGTTTGCTACCATCCTACATTGGCGCCCGATTTAATGCCACTAATTGATACACTTCAATTAAGTATAGAAGAATTTGTTGCTTTACATTCAAACAAAATTTATCGCGTATATATGATAGGATTTATGCCAGGATTTGCATACATGGGCTCGGTAAATGAAAAAATTATTAGCCCAAGAAAACAAAGCCCTAGAACGATTGTGCCCGCCGGATCGGTTGGAATAGCTGGCGCACAAACAGGTATCTATCCATTTGCCTCTCCTGGAGGATGGCAATTAATTGGTAGAACTCCCTTAGAAATTTTTGATGCCAATAAAAAGCAACCAAGTTTTTTTATGCCGGGGGATACTATTTGTTTTGAACCCATTGCTTTAGAACAGTTTTATGAAATGCAAAAACAACCAAGCAAATGGGCATAAGCATTCTTAAAGCGGGTATCGCAGATACTTTGCAAGACCAAGGCAGGTATGGGTTTCAGCACCTAGGTATTCCGCCAGGGGGTGCAATGGATCCAGTAGCAATGCTGGTGTTGAATGCATTGGTAGGTAATCAGGCAAATGAAGCGGTATTAGAAATGCATTTTCCATCCCCCATGATTTTATTTACGTCCAGTGCATTGATTGCTTTGGCTGGAGCAGATTTTGGCGCAGAAATTGATGGTGTTGCTGTTGAATTGCACCAACCATTACTAGTTCCGCAAAACAGTGAACTTAAATTTACAAAAAACAAATCGGGTGCTAGGGTATACTTATCTGTTGCTGGTGGATTTGTTGCCGAAGAATGGCTTGGAAGTTTTAGTACAATGCCCCTTGTGCAAAAAGGAGGCTTTAAGGGAAGAAATCTTGCAACAAGTGATAGCCTCATATTTAAAAAAAATCAACCGAAAAAAATAGAATGCTTAATTGCATTACCCTGGCGCGCAAGTGTGTCAGAATTTTATTTAGGCAATCGGATTCCATGCATAGTAGGGGCAGAAGTAACTGCTTTAAACAAAGAAGCTACCGCCAATTTTACACAAGCTGTTTTTAGCATTGGCACACAAAGCAATAGAATGGGCTACTGTTTAAACGGACCTAATTTAAACACTACCACACAAAAAGAATACCTGTCAAGTGCGGTAGATTTTGGCACCATACAATTATTACCTAGCGGCCAGTTGATTCTATTAATGGCAGACCACCAAACAACAGGTGGTTATCCTAGAATAGCGCATGTGTCGAGCACCTATTTTGCAACACTAGCTCAATCGCCAATTGGCAAACAGTTACAATTTGAATGGATTGATTTAGCAACTGCAGAAAAAAAACTAATAGAACAACAACAGAATTTGCAACAACTACAAAATGCCTGTAACTTCCGTTTACAGGAATATTTATCTAATGACTAATAGCATAGATTTAAATTGCGATATGGGTGAAGGTTTGGCTAACGATGCCGAACTCATGCCACTAATTTCTAGTGCCAATATTGCATGCGGTTTTCATGCAGGCGATGAAAGCACCATGAAAAAAACCATTTCATTAGCCCTTGAAAACGCAGTAGCAATCGGAGCGCATCCAAGTTTTGCCGACAAAGAAAATTTTGGAAGAATTAACCAGTTTTTATCAGATACAGAATTGTTCGACCTTGTAAGTATTCAGCTCAATCATTTTCAATTAATTGCCAAGAGTATGGGTGCTGTTGTACATCATGTAAAACCGCATGGTGCATTATATAATATGGCGGCACAGAATAAATCAATGGCTAATATTATTGCGTTGGCTATTAAAAGTATGCAGCCTAATTTAATTGTTTATGGATTGTGCAATAGCTTTATTATTAGCGAAGCAAAAGCATTAGGCCTTCAAACTGCATCAGAAGGATTTGCAGATCGTACCTATCAAATTGATGGAAGTTTAACACCAAGGTCTCAGGCAAATGCCATGATTACTAATGAAGAACAAAGCATGAAACAAATTTTACAAATGCTGCAAAAAAAATCGGTCACCACTACCAATAATCAAATAATACCACTTGCTATTGATACGCTTTGTATTCATGGCGATAACCAACAAGCAGTAGTTTTTGCTAAAAATATGCAACAGGTTTTCATTAAAAACAATATCCTCATTCAAACAATTGCCCATTGAAAAAAATTGCTTCTTCCTCTGCTATTACAGGTGCTGCTTTTTTAATGGCCACATCGGCTATTGGCCCAGGTTTTTTAACCCAAACCACCGTGTTCACGCAACAGCTTTTGTCGAGTTTTGGATTTGTAATTATTATTTCTGTTTTATTAGATATTGGTGCGCAAATGAATATCTGGCGCATTTTAGCGGTAACAGAAAAAAAAGCACAAGATTTGGCCAATGAATTATTTCCTGGCTTAGGATATTTATTGGCAGCACTTATTGTACTAGGTGGCTTAGCATTTAATATTGGTAATATTGGTGGATGCGGATTGGGCTTAAATGTACTCACAGGAATGGATACAAGCTATTGTGCCATTATTAGTTGCGGTATAGCACTATTTATTTTTTGGATGAAAGAAGCAGGTAAAATAATGGACCATTTTGCAAAAATTTTAGGGATATTAATGATTTTACTCACCCTATTTGTAGCAGTAAGTTCACACCCCCCAATGGTGGATGCATTGCAGCATAGTTTTTTTCCAAGCACCATAAATAGTACTGCCATTGTAACCCTTGTTGGAGGAACCGTTGGCGGCTATATTTGTTTTGCTGGCGGGCATCGTTTATTGGATGCTGGCATTAAAGGCGCAGCAGCATTACCACAAGTAAATAAAAGTGCGGTAACAGGTATTTTAGTTACTGCACTGATGCGTTGTCTTTTATTTTTAGCAGCACTCGGGGTAATAATGAAAGGTGGAATCTTAGACAAAACAAATCCACCAGCATCGGTTTTTAAATTAGCTGCAGGAGATATTGGGTATCGATTTTTTGGAGTAGTGATGTGGTGTGCGGCTATCACTTCGGTAGTAGGTGCTGCCTATACTTCTGTATCTTTTTTAAGGACCTTTCATCCTTGGATAGAAAAAAATTATCGTTGGTTAATTAGTTTTTTTATTGTGTTCTCAACTGGTATTTTTCTGTTTGTTGGAAACCCTATAAAAATACTTTTAACGGTTGGTGCATTAAATGGATTGATTCTTCCTATTGCTCTGGCAGTAATGCTTTTGGTGGCTAAAAAAGTAGCACTAGTAGGTGAATACAAACACCCTAAAGTATTATTAGTAGCAGGATGGATGGTAGTAATTATCATGTCTTGGATGGGCTTTAATACAATACAGCACTGGTTCATTAATTAATCAAGACTTATAATTCGCAAGAAGTAATGCTGCGTTTTGTGTTGGATTAACTTCAGTTGCTTCTACCTTAATCACTGCTATTGTTTCATCTCTATTATTAGATAAGGCTTTAAAATAAACCCTATCGTAATAATGTAATAAAATTCTAAAAGCTTCTTTTGTTTGGTCTTCTATTAAATAATTAACGGAGTTCTTGGTTTCTAATCCTCCTAACCTTTTTTTAATACGAATCACCGCATTCACTAAAGCCGTTTTTTCAAATTGACCATACTGCGCATCTATAAAATTGAGGCGCTCATCAAAAGGAATATTTAAAAAATACACCTGTTTTTTGCGCATTTGTTGAAAAAAAATAGTGGGAATAGTACGGTTACCAATACGTTGACTTTCGTCTTCTATCCAAATAATATTTTTACTTGTGCCATTAGGCTCCATAGTTATTTTTTCAGCTAACTCACTTAATACTAGTGCCAATTTATTTTCGAAATATTCTTGAGAAGGTTGCTCAGGTTGTCCAAAAGCACCGAATGCAGATCCTTTGTGGTGTGCCAATCCTTCTAAGTCAATAATATTAGCGCCCTGTTTTGCAAGTGCATGTAATACTTCTGTTTTTCCACTACCAGTATATCCACCTAAAATAGCCATTGGGTAAACTTTTTCAAATTGTGCTAAAACCCAATTGCGGTATGCTTTATAGCCTCCAATTAATGTATACACTTTATAACCATATAGGTCTAATAACCAAGCCACCCCTGCACTACGCATGCCGCCGCGCCAACAGTGTACCAACACAACAGTAGCATCAGTTTGCTGAACACTTGAATTGGTTTTAATGATCTCCTCAACCGCTTCCACCATCTGTAAGAGCTTTACGCCAAAATACGATAGTCCAATTTTTATTGCCGCTTGTTTACTTTGCTGTTTATAGGCGGTGCCAACTACTTTTCTTTCTTCATCAGTAAACAAACTTATATTGTGTGCACCAGGAATATGGGCCTGTAAAAATTCGCCCGGGCTTCTAACGTCTAATACCAATGAGGTTTTAGCTAAGGATAAGAATTCGTTTATGGGTAACTTTGTAATGGCCATCAACACAAATGTAAGCGTAGTTTATTATAACTTATCTGTATGAAACAATTATTGATTATCCGACATGCCAAAAGTAATTGGGCAAATGCAGCGGAAGCAGATATTGACCGCTCCTTAAATGAACGGGGCAATAAAGACGCGCCAAGTATGGCTAATCACTTAATAGAAAAGCGTATTCAAATAGATGCTATTATTTCTAGCACCGCCAATCGCGCATTTACAACGGCTAGTTATTTTGCTAAAGCACAAGACATAAAAACGAAAGATATTGTTGGTGCTGATGCATTATACCTGGCACCTGCAGCCGAGTACTTTAAACAAATTGAGGCGCTCCAGCAAAATTTGCAAACTGTGGCAATTATTGGGCACAATCCAGGAATTACAGATTTTGTAAACGCACTAACTACTACACAAATAGACAATATGCCCACTTGTGGCATTTTTGCTATTAAAATCAATACCGCAAATTGGAAAGATTTTCAAACTGCAAAAAAAGAATTTTGGTTTTTTAATTCGCCTAAACTAATTCGCTAAACTATTTATTGGAACAGTTTTTTTAAAATTAGCCAAGTACACGCCCGTAAAAATTAAAATTGTAGCAACCGCTTTAATCCAACTAAAATGTTCTCCTGTAAAAACAATAGCAATAGCGGCTGTAAATAAAGGTTGCGTATAAATAAAGGAACCCGTTGCAGAAGATCCAATAATTGAAATGCCATAAACATTAAATAAATAGGCCAAACAAGTGGCACCAATTGCAATAAATGCAATGGCTATCCATTGCACGAAATTTAAGCTGCCAAAATTCGTGGCCATAAATTCAGTAATGCCAAATGGTATAATAAATAAACTGCCAAAAGTAAATACCCATCGCAATACATGCACCGGACTATAACTAGCCATCAGCGGTCTAACCAATACCAAATAAAAAGCATACGACACCGCATTTACCAGCACCATAATATCACCCAATAAAACATTTGATCCTGTATGATTATTGTCTTTTAATAAAACAAGCATTAAGGCGCCGCCTACACCAAATGCCAATCCTAAAATTTTAAGCAGATTCAAACCTTCCTTAATTAACCAAGCAGCAATGATGCTAATGAAAATAGGGGTTGATAAAGAAAGTAGGGAACTATGGATAGGCGTAGTTAGCGAAACACCTTTAATAAAAAATAGTTGGTTAATAGTAGATCCTGTAATGGCACAAGCAATAAAACGGGGGATATGTTTTTTTTGAATAGATGCCTTACTTGGCTTAAGCAAATACAATATCCAAAAAAAGAGTATGCTCACTAATATGCGAACAACATTGAGTGAAAAAGGATGAATAAATTGGGGTGTAACATATTTTACCACCGAATAGTTGATGGCAAAAATTAAGTTAGCTGCAATAACTGCTAAATACGCTTTTGTATAAGACTTCATGGTTGTTACAAAACTACAATGCTTTACCCTTTGTGCAATAAAGAAGGTAAATCATTTGAATGAAAAAAATAAAGGTCAGGTATTAAATACAATTGAAGCATGGCTTCATTTAATTGTGTAGATACATTCAAAGCATTTTGTTCTACTGAATAAAACCAATTAGTAGCAGCTAATTTTTTTGCTAAATAAACTTGTTCTGTTTGACCAGGTGTTGGAATTAACACTGCTTTTTTTTGTAATCGAACTAGTTCCATAATTGTTGAATATCCGCTTCTACAAATAACTATTTCGCTAGCACAAAGTATTTCGGTTAGCTGATTGGTTGGCAAATGATTATACACTTTAGTATTTAACGGAGCCATTAATTCTTTGTTAGTACCCGGCAAACCCCTTACTAGTAAAGCCTTTCCAGGGAGTGAGCCTATTGATGTTACTAATTTTTTTTCTAATAAAGTTCTTTGTGGTTCAGGGCCTGATAGTAAAAAACAATATTGAAATTCTATGCCAATTTTTTTATTTTCTACCCTTGATAATAAGCCAATATATTTTATAGGAATCTTTGGCAATACAGTTGGATGCGATAATACACCTGCTAAATTTATGTCACCAGCAATATCCGGAACCCAACAAACGGCATACTGATTAATAAAATAATAATTTATTTTTTGCAGTATTTTCTCCACCCAAACTAGTGGTGCTTTAATGGTTAATTGGTGCGTGATAAAAACACAGGGCACTAATTTTGTATGCAGTCCAAAACGATTGTCTGAAATAACTAGATCAATTTTTTCTGTAACAATTATTTTTTGCAGCCAAGCATTTTCTTTCAAAATAGTTTGCACAATTCGCGGCAACTGTTTTAATAATTGCCAAAATAAACCCGTACCTGTTTTGGCATATTGTATTTTATAACCCCTTAGTGGAAGGATTGTAATGCTTGGAAATTCTTTTGCCAACAATACCGCCGGTGCACCATCTGCGGCAATAACCACTTCATACCCTTGTGCCAATAGCGCATGAATAATAGGAATACACCTTGTTGCATGTCCTAAACCCCAGTCTAAAGGGGCAATTAGAACACGGCGTATGTTAATGTTTTCAAACAATTCTAGGCTTTAATTAGTTTTGTAAGGTAAATCAGTACTTTAGAATTTCTTATGCGCCTAAAAATAAACCAATTAATCGTTTTACTCTTATTGATTTCGCTAATTGTTAGTTCGTGTGGAATACTAAACAAAAGCAAATCGCCTGCGGGTTGCGGCTGCCCGCCACACAAATGGAATGAACTGCATTAAAATAGCAGTTTTATAAACTATGATTCCCTTTTCAATAAGCTGCTTAAAATATTGGAAGGTTTGAAAATAAAAAAGAGGTGGCAGCTCTCTAAAAAGCCTTGACCACCTCTCTTAATAAATAAGTAAATAATTTTATTGGATCGATTTATAGTCTTTAAATAATTTAATAGGCGATGCTTCTGCTAGTGCACGATAGCCTTTCCAAGGACCTTCAAAAAAATCATTGGTGTGTTTTACAACATCAAGTACCATTTTTTCTGCATCCACCATTAGTCTTTCTTCTTGTGCGCCTGGTATAGATTTTTTGCCAAGTGCAGTAAAGCGTGCTTCAGACAACACACTGTTTACAGTCACTTGCGGAATATTTCCATAGCCCTGCTTGTCTTGCGTTTTACCATTTAATTGCTCACGAATAATTTTAATCGTGTCTTGCATTTGTTTGGTTAACTTTTTTAAAGTGTCGGATTGTTTTTGATCCATACTCGCATAATTGGCTTCCATCTTTTTAATCACATCATCTGCTTCTGTTAAGCGCTCGTTTAAGTCTACTAATTTTAGCGCAGACTGATCCATTCTATCATTCGCTTTGCGTAGCGCATCTCTTACCGCTTTTGGTGTTGGCGCATTAGGGTCGTCGTTAACAGTAACCATCGTACTATCTAAATTGTCTTTACCCAAACTCATTACCACTTTATACGTTCCAGGATCTACTTGAAATCCACCTGGCTCATCGGCATTACGACCACCAGCGCCACCACGGCCGCCTCCACCTCCGCCACCGCGTCCGCCACCGGCTCCTGCAGTTCTAATGCCTTTTCCTTCCATCCCCCAATAAAAACGGTTGAAACCTGTATCTGCCTTAGCTTTCAGAGAACGCACTTGTTTGTTAGACGCGTCGAATATTTTTACAGAAACAGTATCAGATAATTTTAATTTTCCAGTATCAGACGCTAATTTGTTTACATAAAAACTCATGGCTGCACCGCGTCTTCTATTCTCACCTTCGTAACTTCCCCAAATAGAATATTCAATTCCTGCAGCATTTTTAATATTTGCTTGATAGGCTTGCGGCGATTCAAAAGCCGTTAATTTATTACTAAATACAAGGCCTTTATTTGCTGCTAATTTTCTTAACGGACGAATATCATCTAGTATCCACAATGCTCTACCAAAAGTGGCAATGACCAAATCGGCTTCCCTTTCTTGAATAGCAAAATCATAAGTAGAAACAGAAGGGTAGCCATTTTTAAATTGCTGAAAACTACTACCGTTGTCTAGGCTAATAAAAAGTCCTTGCTCTGTTCCAACAAAAATTAAATTCGGCTCGGTAGGATCTTGTAAAACAGTCAATACATAACCAGTTACTTTTTTCTCATCCACCAAGCGGGTCCAAGTTTTTCCGAAATCGGTGGTTCTAAAAATATAGGGTTTCATATCGCCACGACGATAATCATTTACTACTACAAAAGCTTCTGCTGCATTGTGTCGAGAGGCACGAATTTGTGGCACCCATCCACCTGCTGGAAAGCCTGGAATTTTACCCCTGAAATTGGTCCAGGTTTTTCCGCCGTCTTTGGTTAATTGTACATTACCATCATCGGTTCCGGCCCAAATAATATCTTTTTCTTTGGCAGATGGTTCAATACAAATAATGGTACAATAATTTTCTGCACCAGTTATGTCTATTGAAATACCGCCGTTTTTAGACTGGTCTATTTTAGCACTATCGTTGGTGGTTAAGTCTGGAGAAATCGTTTGCCAAGAAGCCCCTTTATCGGTACTCTTATTTACAAACTGACTACCATAATAAATGGTTTTTTTATCGAAAGGATCTTGTGCAATAGCCGCGTTCCAATTAAATCGCTGACGGGTTTTCATGTCTAAGCGTGGAGGACGAATACTCCAATCTTCGCCAGTTGCCATATTGTATCGGCTTAAACTTCCGCCTTGACTCATAGCATAGACCCAATTAGGATCTTCGGGATCTGGTACTACATCAAAACCATCTCCACCACTTACCCCTTGCCAATACGCATTACGAATGCCACTTTGCACCCAAACATAGGCTGGACCATTCCAACTACCATTGTCTTGCAAACCACCCATTACATGATAAGGTAATTGGTTGTCTACATTAATATGATAAAATTGACCGAGTGGTAATTTTTCGTCGAACTGCCAGGTTCTTCCACGATCATGCGAAATACCTATCCCTCCATCGTTTCCGTCAATTATAAAATTAGCATCGTACGGATGAATCCACCAAGCGTGGTGGTCTGGATGAATGCCGCTATATGGAATCACTGATTTAAATGTTTTTCCAGCATCTTCACTAACAGTAACCATTTGGTTTACATTGTACAAACGATTTTCGTTTTTAGGATCTACAGCAATATCCTGAAAATAAAACGCACGATTGGTTACAACACCCGCTTCACTATTCACTAATTCCCATTTTAAGCCGCCATCATCAGACTTGTATAAACCATTTTTGGTGGCTTCAACCATCGCATAAATTCTGTTCGGATCAGATCGGCTAATGCTAATACCAATTCTACCATATTCGCCTTCTGGTAAACCGTCTTCTTTACCCAATTTTTTAAATGTTTTTCCGCCGTCGTAAGTAATGTATAAACCACTTCCAGATCCGCCACCTTTTAAACTCCAAGGCGTGCGTTTGTGTTGGTACATATTTACCAATAGTTTATTGGGATTAGCAGGATCCATTACCATATCACCAACACCACTGGTGTCATTGGTATGTAAAATTAATTTCCAGCTATCACCACCATCGGTTGATTTATAAACGCCACGCTCGGCATGTTCTAAAAATGGATTGCCCATTACACCGGCGTATACAATATTTGGATTGGTAGGATCAATAATAATGCGATGGATATTTCTGGTTTTTTGCAAACCCATACATTTCCAAGTTTTTCCGCCGTCTAAACTTTTATAAATGCCTTCGCCTAGGCTCACAGAATTTCTAGGATTTCCTTCGCCAGTGCCGGCCCAAATAACACTTGGGTTAGATTGTGTGATGGCAACTGATCCAATATTTTGAATCGGTTGTTCGTCAAAAACTGGGGTCCAAGAAGCGCCACCGTTTTCTGTTTTCCAAACACCACCACTAGCGGTTCCTAAAAAAATAGTGGTAGGATTATTATAGACTGCATCAATGGAAGTAACCCTTCCGCTCATGCCTGCAGGCCCAATATTGCGGGGTTTCATGGTTTTAAACTGCTTACTCAAATCTACTGTTTGTGCAGAAACGGAGCAGCCAATGCCTAGGGCAAGAACTAAGAGTGCATATTTTTTCATGGAAAAGTTTTTGTAAACTGAAATATCGTTTAAAAAAAGCAACCAACAAAAAAGGATGGACGAGTGGGTTATTATTTTTCTTCAAAGTCAAGCACCACGCCATTAATGCAATAACGTAAGCCTGTTGGTTGCGGACCATCTTCAAATACATGGCCAAGATGGGCCTTGCATCTGCCGCATTCAACTTCAATGCGTTTCATACCCAAGGTATTATCGGGCAAATACAAAATAGAGCTTTTGGTAATTGGTTCAAAAAAACTAGGCCATCCACAACCGCTATCAAATTTGGCATTGCTCTTAAACAAAGGATTGCCGCAGGCTGCACAATGATAGGTGCCCAATTTTTTAGAGGTTTCGAACGGACTTGTAAAAGGTCTTTCGGT
>Ga0214919_10009519_pt1 | contig 12510 bp, 9 predicted proteins | sample LL1503_MetaG_FD_177994 | JGI IMG/M metagenome (GOLD analysis project Ga0214919, IMG submission 177994) | Freshwater microbial communities from Lake Lanier, Atlanta, Georgia, United States - LL-1503 | ecosystem: Environmental > Aquatic > Freshwater > Lake | place: USA: Georgia | collected 2015-03-15
GATTAAGACGTAGAACTAAACAAATATTCCCTAAATAGTTAACTCTTCTCAGCTTAGAAAGCGATGCAGAATCAATGACCCCTTCTAAGATATCGGCGATTATCGGAAGTGCCGGTGTAAAGATGAATTGAACTCCCGCAATCGACTTATTCTTGGTTTCAAGAGATTGAATCCTATCCCCGTCCGTTTTTACTGAAACTACTTTCTGGTTTAGTTCGACAGATCCGCCCAAATCTTCAATAGCATTTACTAAAACTTGCGATAATCTACCAAAACCACCTTTGAAGTATGCCAACTGCTCGCCGCCTTTACGATTTCGGGTGCTGCCACGCAGTGCCAATTTCTTCCACATCCATACTGCATTAATTTCCTCCGAATAAATGGAAAATTTTGCTTTTAAGAGTGGCTCCCAAACCACCTTATAGACTTTACTTCCGCAAAGCGGTTCAAGCCATTCACGAACTGAAAGGTGTTCAATTTTTTTCCAATCTTTTACTTTACGTACTTGAAAAACTAATAGCCCTAATCTAATTCGATCGACTAATGAAAGGGCTTCAAATCTCAAGACATCTAGAGGGCTGGAAAGCTTCCAGATTCTTCCATTGAAATACATACCGGTCTGAGTTGCGTGAAGGGTGATATCACCTTCTAGGCCAAGTTCTTTCACAAGTTCCGGGACGAATAAATCGTTATTGAACCAATGATGATAAAACTTCTCGACTTTCACATGGTCTGCGAACTGGAACGTGCCGGCAAGTCCACCCGGTTCCCCTTCGGATTCCAAGAGTTTTACGCTTTTACCATTTTTGGCTAAAACGTAAGCGGCAGTCAGTCCGGTAAAGCCCCCGCCAACAATTACTACATCGTACGTTTTCATAACCAACTCATCTTTTTGCACTTTGCAATTCTATTCTTGCTTCACGAAAGAAGGGTGCATCTTTCAAGATTGCAAATGCCCCCGCCACAGTGGTGGGAAACCAGAGACTCAAATGTAAGACGATTGCGACGCTTATGCCCTGTCCAGCAGTTCCCCCTAGGAAGCCAACTGAAGTAATGACAGCTAGATCAAAGGGTCCAACATAGCCTGGTGACGACGGAACCAGCGTTGATATCGACACCAATGACATAAATAGCAGGGCGCCCGCGGGTGAAACTAGAAGTCCAAAACCACGCAAAATGAAATACCCTAGAAATGATTCTGTAATCCAAACAGCAGATGAAATCAGGAAGATTGAAAATAGGGGCTTAAATTTTAAGAGTACCGCCATATCCTTTTGAAACCGAGCCAGGTATTTCCTTATTCGCACCAAGGAAGCGCTTTTAAAAACCCAGAATGAGGCGATTATAGACTTAATGAAAGAAGATTGAGTAGCGATAGCGAAAACCGAAAACAATAACAAAATTACGATGAGGAACCAGGTTGAATTTATAAGACTTTTCGGCAATCTCAAACCTTTAAACTCTACGACGCCCACAAGTAACATCAGCCCCAATACAGAAAGATCGGATATTTTCTCCATTACGAGGCTACTTACACCCATTGAACGATCAATTTTCATTTTTTCCGGATAAAAGAAGGCTCGAATACCATCTCCCGCCCTAAATGGGAGCAAATTATTCAAAGCGATAGAACCCATAAATGGCCCTGCGCAGGCTTTAGTTGTTATTTGGGCTCCGATGGCCCTAAGGATGTAGGACCATCGGTAGATACGAATTATGTAATCCAATGTCAAAAATGCCACTCCATATAGCAAGTAAATATAGTTGAAACTCTGGAATGCTAGTTGGATCTCTCGGATTCGGATCTGACGACTTATCGCATAAAAGCAGAGAAGTGTTACTAAAAAGCCAATCCATAGTTGTATAACTTTTCTATTTTTGAGAAATTTCACTCGTTAGTATCCTCGATGGGACTTAAGAGTTTTGTTTTCTCGAAAAACCCATTTTTCCTCGCTGATATCATAACTTTAGATCGCTTGGGGTGAAATTTAAGCTCTTCTCCACCACCGCTATTGGTTCTGAGACAAGTATTTTGTAGATTCGAAGCAGATACTCGCCAATAATTCCAAGAAGAAATGAAACGATCCCGATACCGAATAACACGATTATATGAAGACTTGCCATTCCCTGGGGCAAATGTGGGTTTGATATCCGAAGAAAGACATAATAGGCGGACCCAAGAATTGTTGAAAACAATATTGTAGATCCCAAATACGTTGCAAAACGCAATGGCAAAGTGGAGTGATGGAACACAGCAGTAACTCCAAGCCTAATTAAACGACTGAAGTTGAATTTGCTTTTACCTGCGGATCGCGAACTTCTAGAATATGGGATTCCAATTTGATTAAACCCTAGAGTCGCAATAATTCCTCGGATATAGGGATCCGGCGACTTGTTTTTCAGAAGCGCATCAACAACTTTCCGATCAATTAAGCGGAAATCCCCAGCATTTTTCGGCATTGCGTCCGTGCTCAATTTATCGATTGCCCAATAGCCCAATTTTCGTGAGCGACTTAAAAACCAATTCTCGGGTCTGGTCACTCTTACTCCATAAATTACATCGAATCCTTCATGCCATTTTTGAAAAAAATCAACAAACATTTCTGGTGGATCTTGCAGGTCGGCATCTATCTGCATCACTATTTCGCCCTTAGCATGCAAATAATTGGCAAATATTGATCGTTGGAAACCAAAGTTTCTGGAAAATCGAATAACCTTAACTCTCGAGTCATTTTTTGCAATGGCTTCCAATAATTCCCAAGTATTATCATCAGAATGATTGTCTGAAAATATAAATTCAAAATCACACTGGTTCTTCATTGATTGTGCCAGGTTAGTTAGTCGAATATGCAATGCTTCTATATTGCCAGCCTCATTAAGGGTTGGAATACAAATTGAAGCTAGGGGTTTTCTAGAACTTAGTTTGCGATTCATCTTTAGACTCAAATCCCTTCTTCATAATAAGTTCAAGGTAGTCACCGATTGCTTCTAAAGACGTTCTAAATTCAACATCAAGGTACGGAGCCTCTTTTTGGAATATACGATCATAATTCTCTGCAATTGGTTCGGGTAATAAACCAACAGAAAGGAGTTCACTGCTGTCGAATCGTAAGAAGACATGTTCAGCTAATTTCCTTAGTGTTATTGGTTGCCCGTGACTTAGATCAATGACCCCTTTGCGACCCGAATTAAGTATATGGTCGATTGCGAGTGCATCATCATTAACATCATGATACTCCCTCAGTTGTTTACCTTGAGTCATTTTCAATGGTTCTCGTGAGAGCAGAGAGTTCAATATTTGTCCCAGGAACATGTATGGCTTAGGGCGCCCTCCTCCATAGAGTGTATGTAATCTTACGTGAGTCGCTACGTCGCCTACCGTAGTCGAAGAAAGTAAATACTCTCCTAGAGCTTGCTTGCTCCGTAGATACGGACTCACATGTCCTTGAAAAGTTTCACTTATTGTGCCAAATGTGACCACCCTCCAATTTAGTTCGCGAGCCACTTCAATCACATTTTTGGGCAAAAAAAAGTTGGCACGAAGCATTTCTTCGTCTGTATATTTTGGATCAAGCAATCCGGATGCGATAAGGATTGAATTATTGGGAGACCTAAATCCGGCAAGAAACTTCTCGATTTCTTTCTTCTCGTTTACTTTCCACCAATCTTTGAAGAACGAATGCCCAACACCAAACGCTGAATGCCCAAAATGCGAAAATAAAGCACTTCCTAAATTGCCGGATTTTCCCATGATGACGATCATTTAGATTTTGATTTTCGTTTCAACTTCAGATTAAAAAAATATGCCGTGAATAGCCAATAGAATGGCTCAGCAAAAGCGACTCGGTGACGGATTTGGGTTGCTGACGGCAAAAGAGATATCGAGAATCCGATTGCCAGCACCATGAAATACCACTTAAGCCTGGAGGGGATCTCAGGTATTTGCTTATGCGCTATAAACCACATTGTAAGTGCCGTCAGCGGTATCCAAATTAAAAGACTTAGCGCGAACATTTTGACACCGTAAGCGCCTAAAACAGTGGATGGGCGCCATAACGCAAACGTTTTAGCAATTAACAAAAAGCTGCTTTGTCCAGCATGGTCTAGGCAATTATTTATTCCGACTGAATACAACTCGTTATTTAATTTGGGAATTGAAGTATGTGACTGCTTTGAAAGTATATTAGTAGTTAGCGTGTCCAAGTATTGAAAATACCAACGGTTTATTCGTGAATTCTCAGAGACACTCGCAAAACCGAAATATTGGGATAGGAATTCAGATCTACAAGTTAAGACGGAATTGATTCCCCCATTTGGCGCAAGGAATACAAGCCCTCGATAAAGTTTCACAAGGAATAACTCAAAACTTCCTAGAAGTAAGAGAAGTACGCCCACTGAGCTGAACATTTTACGTTTTACATTATCCTCGCGGGGAGATTTCCAAAACATCAGGAAGGCGACTCCAATAAATGGGATTAGTATATTTGGCCGTACCAAAATTGCTAAGAAGCCAGAAATTGGAAATAGAACGCTTGCAATAAAGAATTCGTGCTTCGAGGTAGGTAGCGATATGTAGAGATAGGCCCACCAGAGTACAAATAACGTTGTGATGCTCTCCGATTGCAATGCGGTCGCGGCCGATAGTACGAAGGGGTCAAGGCAAAAAAGCAAAGCAGCAACGATCCACCACCAAGTCCTCAAACCAATTTTGATACCAATTTTTGCAACTAGGTACGTTGACAAGCCGTGAGCCACTGCTAAGAAAAGTTTTATCATAAATAAGGATGTGCCGCTAGTGAGGAGGTATGTAAATGCAATTAAGAAAGGTAGTCCGAATGGAAACTGAAGTTGAAATGGGTTAGCTTCCATAAAATTCCAACCTTTATGGATAGCTGAAGCCTGTTCGAGGAAATGCACTGCATCTGGGAAATTTAGGGTTTCGATTCCTCTAATCAACGATGCGGTCAAAGCAATGGCTGCGCCAAATACGCCCAGCGCAAGCGGACCTTGAGTTTTTTGTAAGAATTTTGAACTAAACATAAGTGCGATGATAGTAGACGGCGATTACAAATGGTGGGTGTGCTCACAAATGTTCGCGCACTAGCAGAATTTAGGGTCAAATTCCATGCAGTTAACAAGCGCTTACATAGTTTCCCAAACTAAGCACCTATGAGTTCCTAAATATCTTGATACCACTTTCCTCCAATTACGAGGCAACCTCATTGAAATCTAATCGGAGCCGCCTCCGGGATTTGAACCCGGGACCTACGCATTACGAGTGCGTTGCTCTACCCCTGAGCTAAGGCGGCAAACTTTATCGAATAAAAGAATTTTAAGGCCGTAATCATTTCCTTATTTGCGATTAATCGACTCTTACGACTCCTGTTGGAGTTTGTAAATGAACTGCAACAATTCCGTTTTCGCCATCGTTAGTTGTTGGCGAAACCCATTCGATAACAACATCGTTGCCGACTGCAGAAGAAAGGTCAGAACCCAACCACGTCGCAATAGTTGTTTCGTCGCCAGCAATCTCCACTTTAACGATCTTGGCAATCGCTTTTCCATCAGTCGATGGGTGATGATTTGCGATCCATTGAATAAAGAAGGGGAGTTGGCGATCTTCAAGTGTTCCGAGAACACCAATCTGCTTCCAACTTAAATCAGTTCCATCTGGCTTGACGCGGTGTCCATCAACGGCAGAGCGCCCAAGTCTTGCTTCAATCGGTGCAACATCGTCAACGGAGACAACCCACGTGAGCCATCCTCCACCTTCTGCTGCGCGCAGAGAAACTGCTTTACCGAATGCGGATGAATCGGATGCTGGATGATCTAATGGGCAAACAACTTCAAGATAATGTCCATCTTGCAATGGCAACGTAAAGTTTCTTGTGCCAAAGCGTGGGTGTATTCCACCATCGACAAAAGTTGAACCAAGGCGAGATCCGAGACGTTGCACGGTGTCAGCAAGTTGGTCGTGGGAGGTCACATATGAGACATGGTCTAAGCGCATAGGGAAATAATGCCTCATCTTTTGGGTACTTTTTACCATTAGTCGGCCTTAGAATTCCCAATTGCCGCTGCAACTTCACCTTGTAGATGATGGGTTTTGGAGGCATGAAGCCTTGGTTTTCCAGTCAATTGGGAGGGTTTTCTTGGGGCTGTTTCGTATGTACCCTAGAGAGCACACTGAAGGTCTGCTATTGGCAACTTCCCCGATAGGTAATAACTATCTACCGCGGAATCCACGCAGGTTGAACCTCGGCCCTGTCCAGTATGACCATCAGCGCTCAAGGAAATTAAACGCGAATTGCGAATCTTTGAGTGAAGTCCCTGCGCCCATGTATATGGGGTAGCAGGGTCACGAGTTGTTCCGATAATCACTACCGGGTTTGTATCTATTGTTCTACTCATACTGATTAACTTAGCGGTATCACTTTTACTCGCAAAGTTTTTGCAAGCGAGAGATCCGTAGGCTAAATAGGGGCCAAAAACTGGCGCCTTGGTTGTAAAAACTTTATCATCTTTAGTAATCTGGCTAACCGTTCGGTTCTCTGGCCAATCCAAGCAATCAATCACAAATCCAGCATCGGTTTCATTATTAGCATAACGACCCTGAGTATTACGTTGGCTGTATTCGTCAGCTAACGCTAGAAATGTTGCACCGTAACCAGCTACGGATTCTTGGATTGCAGTCCGAAGTTGTGGCCACCCAGATTCATTGTCGTATAAAGCAGATGCCGTGCCTAAGACAACAAGGGATTCGGTAGCCATCCGAGCGTGTTGACCTGTTAGAAATTTTTTCTTTGTCGCATCGCTATTGTCTAATTTGTCAAGGAGCGGACTTACTGCGGCTTGATGGAAAATTCCAATAATCTGTTTCACTGCAAGTTCGTGGCGGCTAACATCTTTCGAGCCCTGCTTTTCTAATGGGCAATCAGAACGTGTGAAGCAATCTGTGATGAAGGAATCAAGGGCTTTATCAAACCCAACCGCTTGCGAAATGCTTTGCTGCACAGCAGAAATACTTGGATCTACCGCCCCGTCTAGAACCATCCGCCCCACGTTGCTAGGGAATAGTGACGCATACAAGGTGCCAAGGTATGTGCCGTAGCTTTTCCCGAGAAAATTAAGCTTTTTATCACCTAGCGCTATGCGCAAAATGTCCATATCTCGGGCTGAATTCACCGTGCCGTAGTGATCTAAGAATTTTGTCTTGGCTAAACATTTTGCTGCATATTCACGGCCCTGTTTTTCCAGCGCCACTAACTCGGCAGGGTTATCCGGCTTACTATCTGCTGCATAACTTGCATCAGTCTCTGCATCATTGAGGCAATGTATCGGCGCACTATCTCCAACTCCACGTGGATCAAAGCCGACTATGTCGTACTTAGACAATATATCCGGGTTCAGTATTGATTCTGCGTTGTATGCATAATCCTTACCAGATGCTCCGGGTCCCCCAGGATTTACCACCAGAGACCCTATGCGATGTTTCTGGTCTCTTGCTTTGTAACGCAGGAGGGCAAGTTTGAATATCCCTAATTTCAGATTGCTGTAGTCAATGGGCACCCGCAGTGTTGAGCATTCGAAATTGTCATAGCACTGCTGCCAAGTAAGTTTTTGAGATTGGTAATCTACAAGTGTCTTGAATCGTGGTTGGGTGACTTTTACGGCACTCGCCCCTGCGCCGATCAGAAGGATTAGAGCTAGAAGAAGTGCTCTCCGCCTGGAGGCCAATGTAAAATTCTCTCTTAGGCTAGAGCGCACATAAGTGCTTCGATGGTCAATAAAGGCGCTGCGTTGTAACTTAAATTCGTGCGTGCAGACATTATTGAATTAATCTTCTCGACCGTCGCCTCTGGAGCAATTCTCTGTGCGAGAGAACTGATTTCATTTATTAAGTCCTGATTAATGAGCATGTCCGTAATCCCTGATTGCACCATCATGACATCTCGATACAAAGTAGCAAGATCCAATAGTGCGCCATCGAGCGAATCACGAATCATTCGCGTTGTACGAGATTTTTGTTCCTTCTCTAACTCTTTAAGCGCCTTCGAGCCGCCTGTAGCCATTCCGCGACCTGTTGCTCCTTGACCCCACGCTTGAGCTAACTCGGTGGATTCGGATTCATCTTTTACTTCTGCTTGCGCCTTAGCCTCTTCAGTCGCTAAATCAACCAGCGTCGCAGCAGCCTTGAATGCTGATGCCGTATCCGCCAAGGTGAATGGCAATTTCATTATTGTGCTGCGCCGACTTCGGATTGATTCATCCATCGCTAAGTGACGAGCCCTACCGATATGACCTTGACTGGCACGAGCAGCGAAATCCGCCATTGCAGGGGAAATGCCATCGCGGCGTGCAAGTACGGCGGCTACATCGGCAGCGCTGGGAGTACGCAGTTGCAAATGACGACAACGCGAACGAATTGTTGGCAGCACGTCATGCAAAGTTGGAGCACACAGCAACCAGACGGTGCGCGTGCCAGGCTCTTCGATCGCCTTGAGCAATGCATTGGCTGCCGATTCTGTTAATCGATCAGCATCTTCCATGACAACTACTCGCCAACCACCAACGCTTGGTGCCCATGACACCCGTGCTAAGAGGTCGCGCACTTCATCTATTTTTATGGATAAACCTTCAGTTGCAATTATTTCGACATCAGAATGACCGCCAGCGATTGCAGTGCGGCAATCGACACAGGTGCCACATCCGCCACTGGGGCAAATAAGAGCAGCTGCAAATGCAACTGCGGCTCTTGATCGTCCACTACCAGGTGGGCCCGTGAAAACCCATGCGTGCGTCATCTCTTGGGATTCTTCACCGGAGGCAGCAGCTGCAACGGCTGACTGCAGTGAAGTGATGATGTGTTGTTGGCCAACTAATTCATCGAAAACACTCATCACAATTATTTCTTTGTGCTTTTATTCTTTGAGGAGTTCCCACGCTTAGCTACAGATTTTTTAGCCTGGCTAGGTAACTCGCTCGATTTTTTGGGTGACGAAGCTTTTTTACCTGAACTGCGTAGTTTACTTAAAGTTTGGTTTGAAGAAACTTTCTTTGACGCTCTCGCTGTAGCATCTTTTGAGGCTCTCTTGGCCGCACTTGTGGTGGCGCGCGTCTTTGCTTGCACGCGGGCCGTTGATTGAGCAATAGTTTTTAGAGGGTGCGGCCTTCTGCTCATTTTTTCCTTCTTAGGAACTTTGCTCAACGCAGGCAAATCGGCAATTCGAGTGATAATCCTGCGATGAATTTCTTCAACGCTCATCTGTCCATTCACAACGAGATAGCGCTCAGGATCCAACAGAGCTAACTGTAAATACTCTTGGCGGATTCGTTCATGAAAAGCTAGTGGTTCAGATTCAAGGCGATCGAACTTCTTTAGGCGACTCAAGCCAATATCTGCAGGCAAATCCAAAATAATTGTCAGGGTTGGAAAGAGTGATTCGGTTGCCCATCGCGATATGCGCGCCACCTCGCCCGGTTCCAATATTCGTCCAGCTCCTTGATAGGCAATAGATGAATCAAAATAGCGATCTGTAATAACTATTTCGCCTGCCTCTAGTGCTGGGCGGATCACTGAATAAACATGGTGTGCGCGATCTGCTGCATAGAGCAGCGCTTCGGCTCGTGGAGAAATTGCTCCCGTTCTATGTGAGAGCAAAATATCTCGCAAATCATTTCCGAGCGGAGTCCCACCAGGTTCACGACTTAAAACGACATTATGTCCTGAGTGTTCCAACCATTCTTTTAACAATTTTGTTTGAGTCGACTTACCCGATCCTTCACCACCTTCGAAGGCAATAAAAAGTCCCTTGGTCGTTACGCCAGTCATAGATCCGAGTTCGCCCTTAAGAGCATTCGAGATGTCACTCCAAAGTGAAACATTGGGTCGATCCTTCATTTGGCGATACGAAACTATGCCGATCAGAGCTGCAACCAACCCGGCAACTAAGATTGTGATTGCAGCACCGTTATAGCTCACTTGAGTATTTTGGAATTTGAAGGTGTGCTTTCCGACTGCTGCGGCAATGAGGGGCGAGATCGCTAAAACACCAACCAAGGTGACGCGAATGAGTGATTGCATAAATGCGAAAGTGCGCCCGCGCACCTCATCTTGTACTTCCATCCCTAACATCGTGAAGCCAGTGACCCAGCAGATGCCAGAAAACCCGCCAAGAAGTACAACAACAAAGACTGCAATAACTAAGTTGGGGATCGCTGCCAAAATAACTAAAAATAAGCCGGCGACCGCTAAAGAAGCTCCGAATAATCTACGGCGTGAAAACTGTGCAAACACCTTGGGACCGAATGCGATTCCAAGTGCAAGACCTGTGAAGACGGATCCGAAGAGGACTCCGTAGGCCGCATCACCGCCGCCAAGGTCACCAACAAAGGTGCGCGCTAAGCCAATGACGGCACCTGCTGCGATAAACGCGCCGACCATTCCAACTATGAGGCCGCGAACAATCTTGGACTTGCTTACAAAGCGCCACCCTTCAAGAAGTGATTTGGCAACACCAGCATCGCTATCACTCTTAGCTGCTGCACCCTTAGGAATTTCATGTAGGCCCCACACGGTCCATGCACAAAATGCAAAACTCGTGGCGTTAATGTAGAGAGCGAGGTCTACAGAATTACTTGCAAAGAATGGAACGTGACCGGCAAGTGAACCCGCGATCAAAGCAAGAAAGGAAAAAAGCGCAGCGGCAATCGGTGCGGTGCCATAGGCTGCCAAAAGAGAGACCTGATTTGCGCCTTCTAATTTATCCTTAGGAACTAAGTTCGGAACACTTGCCTCTTTTGCGGGCGACCAAAAGAGCGTGATGCATTCAACCAAGATTGTTGCTGCATAAAGCCAGAAATAATTTCCAACTATAGGGATAGAAACATAAAGGCCAGCTCGCATAATGTCGCACACCACCATCAATCGGCGGCGATCGAAACGATCTGCAATTACTCCAGCTAGCGGTCCAAGAAATACCGAGGGCAAGAGCCGCGCAATAAAGACACCGGCGATGGCAAAGTTAGCTTTGGCATAGTTTCCAGATGAAAGTTGTTGCGCCATTGCAGTTGTTGCGAGCAGTCCTAGCCAATCACCCAAAGAAGAAAAGGCCATCGCGCGCCAGAGCCTGCGAAATGCAGGAATGGCCATGACCCCACGGGTTTGATCTTGCGCAGGGGCTGCGGGAGTTGGGAGGGAACGCGACACGAGATAAGGGTATCTAGAGGGTTATTCAGATGCCACGGCGGGTTTGACCTTACCAGTGGCTGTTTTCTTGGCAGCTTTCTTGGCTGTGCCCTTTTTAATGGTGTTCTTAGTTAGCGTTGGAGCGCTCTTCTTGGCTCGTGATGGCGCCTTAGATTTAGCTGCGGGTGATGAGGCAGCTTTCTTGCGTGATGATTTCTTCACACGAGAGGCGCCGCCATTTTCTGCCTCCCATGCGCGCCGCCCGGCAAGAAGTTCCAATCCTCGCTCCAAAGTTAAACCTTCAATGGTGTCACCACGTCGTAGTGTTGCATTGGTTTCACCATCACTGACATACATGCCGAAGCGACCATCTTTCACAAGTAATGGTTTCTGTGTCGCGGGGTCAACACCTAAATCTTTCAATGGGGGCTTGGCAACTCCACGACGGCGCTCCTTTGGTTTTGAATAAATCTCCAGTGCTTCTTCCATTGACAATGAAAATAGTTGATCTTCGCTTGTCAGTGTGCGCGAATCCACACCGCGTTTTAAATAAGGACCATAACGTCCATTTTGCACAGTTATATCTTCGCCAGTTTGCGAATCCGTACCTAAAGTTCTAGGAAGTGAAAGCAATCGCAACGCATCTTCATATGTAATGGTGTCCAGGGTCATCGTTGATAGAAGCGACGCCGTCTTTGGCTTTGGAGCATCTGCTTTCTTCTTCTTTTTCTTTTCACCCTCTGCTAATACGACTTCTGGAAAAACTTCAGTCACATACGGACCAAATCTTCCAGATTTCGCAATGATCGGTAAGTTAGTCGCGGGATCAATTCCAAGTTCGCGCTCTCCTGATGGTTGTGCCAGTAATTCAATTGCAATTGCAAGAGTGAGTTCATCTGGGGCAAGTGATTCCGGAATATTCGCCAACTTACGCTCTTCGTTAGGTAAATTCTGTTGTAGATAAGCACCGTAGCGACCAACGCGAATTTCAATCGTGTCAGAAAGATTCATGGTGTTTGTCGCGCGCGCGTCGATGACGCCAAGGTCGGCTGACAATTCGTTAAGCCCGGGTTGCCCGTCAACGCCATAGAAGAAATCGCGCAACCAGTCCACTCGGCCCGCATCACCAGATGCGATCTTGTCCAAATCCTCTTCCATGCTTGCGGTAAATTCATAATCAACGAGTTTTGTAAAGTGCGTTTCCAGAAGTCCGGTCACAGAAAACGCGAGAAATGCTGGCACCAGAGCTCGACCGCGCTTATATACATATCCGCGATCTTGAATCGTTTGGATAATGGATGCAAAGGTAGAAGGGCGACCGA
>Ga0214919_10009521_pt1 | contig 12509 bp, 11 predicted proteins | sample LL1503_MetaG_FD_177994 | JGI IMG/M metagenome (GOLD analysis project Ga0214919, IMG submission 177994) | Freshwater microbial communities from Lake Lanier, Atlanta, Georgia, United States - LL-1503 | ecosystem: Environmental > Aquatic > Freshwater > Lake | place: USA: Georgia | collected...
CGCCCGCCCGGATGCTGCCCAGGTGGCGCTGGGCAGCGCACTGCGCACCCGCCTGCATAAGCCCGTGCTGATGTTGGCCAGCAGCCGGGAGGGGGAGGAGGCCATGTGGCTACAGGCCATACAGGCCGCGCGTGCGCGCAGGCCTGATTGCCACTGGCTGGTGGTGCCGCGCCACCCGCAGCGTTTTGATGGTGTGGCGGAAATGGTGCTAAAGGCCGGTTTCACGCTGGCGCGGCGCAGTGCGTACGCCGATCTTGGTGCCTGGGTTGCTGCACCCGACGCGGTCTGGCTGGGTGACAGACTGGGCGAGATGGCGCTGTATTACAGCCTGGCCGACGTGGCTTTGCTGGGCGGCAGTTTTGCGCCCTTAGGGGGACAGAATTTGATTGAGGCAGCGGCTTGCGGGTGTAGCGTCGTGATGGGGCCGCACACTTTTAATTTTGCCGAGGTGGCCGAACGCGCCGAGGCTGCAGGTGCTGCTGTACGGGCGGCGGATATGCCTGCGGCACTGGCTGAGGCTGCCGCGCTGCTGGCGCTGGATCGGGCTATGCGCCGTCAGCGCACGCAGGACTTCGCAGCGGCATCGGGTGGCGCGGTGCGCCGCACGGTAGACGCGTTGCTGGCTTCAACGCCGGGTCTTACTTGACCAGCAGGCCGTCGACTTCTTCCAGGTTGCTCTCGGCCAGGGTGCCGGCGGATTGCCGCAGTTTGAGGTTGTTAACCAGCATGTCGTAGCGCGCCTTGGCCAGCTTGGCCTTGGTGTCGTAGAGCTGGCTCTGGGCGTTGAGCACATCAATATTGATCCGCACGCCCACCTCATAACCCAAACGGTTGGCGTCCAGCGCGCTCTGGCTGGATGCTTCGGCGGCTTCAAAAGCTTTGACCTGACCGGCCAGCGAATGCAAGCCGAAGAACACCGTGCGGGTGGCCTGTTGGGCGTTGCGTTTGACGGCTTCGAGGTCATTGCGGGTTTTGTCTTCCAGTGCCAGGGTCTCCCGCAGCTTGGCAGAGCGGACCGTGCCCGTGAACAGGGGGATGTTGACCACAACGCCCATGGACGCGCTTTGGGAATCGCGGTTGCGGGTGTAGGTGTTGACGCCAGTGGTGTCGTTGGAGCTATTGGATCCGCCCCAGGGGTAAAAACCTTTGCCCAAAGAGCCCGTCAGAGACACACTGGGCGATGTATCGGCACGCGCCTTTTCGGTTTCAATGCGCGCCAATTCCAGTTCGGTGCGTTTGCTCTGGATTTGCGGCAGATACTGCTCGGTCAGCGCGGCCCACTCGTTGTCGGTTCCCAGCACGGCGGGCAATTGCAGCGGAATCCGCAGGGTTTTGGGCTTTAGATTGCTGCGCCCCACCAACTGGTCTAGCAGGCTGTTCTTCACGGTCAGTTCGTTTTGCGCGGCAATTTCCTGCGCAATCACCAGGTCGAACTTGGCCTGGGCCTCGCGGGTGTCGGTGATGGTGGTGGTACCAACCTCAAAATTGCGCTTGGCCGCAGCCAATTGTTCCGCAACCGCCGCCTTCTGGGCACGCACAAATTCCAAGCTGTCCCGCGCCGCCAGCACATCGAAATAGGCGCTGCTGACCCGCACCATCAAATCTTGCCGCGCGGTGACCAGCGCCAGTTCCACCAAGGCTGCGTTGCGCTGGGCGGAAGTGAGTGAGAGTTCGTTCTGGCGGTTGTAGAGTGTTTGGCTGAACGACAAGCTGAGTGCGCCGTTGGTTTCGTATTTTTCGCCGGTGGCGTCATAGGTATCGGTGTAGGTTTTGCTCTGCTGCCAGTCTTGCTTCACGGTGCCTTGCAGGCTGACCACTGGCGCGTAGAGCGCCTGCACCTGTTCCGACTTGGCCGATGTGGCGTCAAACTGGGCTTGCGCGGACTGGTAGCTCGCGTCATAGCCCTGCGCAGCCTGGTACAGCTCCAGCAGGCTTTGGGCCTGCGCACTGAAACCCGGTGCCAGCCCCATGAGTGTGCACAGCAGCAGACGTTGAAATGGTGCGCAGGTCCGGGGCATAGGAGGGCTTTCGGTGAACGCAAATCAAAAATGAAACCGTGGCAGCTCGGTAAAACCGTGCAGCCGAGGCGCTACGGTATCCCAGGGTTGTGTCGTGCTGAAGTCGCTGCCACTGTTGCGTCGCACGAAAGTCGCGCGCATCACGGGCAGGTCGCCCACGATGGCAGCCAGTCGCCCGCCGACGCGCAGCTGGTTGAGAAGGCCAGGCGGTATTTGCGCCACAGAGCCGCTGAGCACAATCACGTCAAAGGGGCCGCCTTCCATGCCGTCACCCGGTACAGCGCCGTCGGCAATGCGGACTTCCACGTTGCGCACCCCGGCTTCGCGCAGTCTGTGGTGCGCGGCATCCGCCAGAGCCGGCACGATCTCCAGCGAGGCCACGTGGTGGGCACGGTGGCCCAGCAGTGCGGCCATATAGCCCGAACCGGTGCCGATTTCCAGCACGGAGTCGGTCGGCTCAATCTGGAGGTCCTGCAACATACGCGCCTCCACCCGGGGCGCGAGCATGTACTGGCCGTGGCCAATGGGCAATTCCATATCGGCAAAGGCCAGGGCGCGGTGTTCTTCGGGGACGAAATCTTCACGCCGAACCACACTGAGCGCGTCCAGGATATCGGCCTCCAGCACGTTCCAGGGCCGGATCTGTTGCTCGATCATGTTGAAGCGGGCAGTTCGGGTATCGGTGATTTGCATAGGGTGGTGGAATGGAAGCGCGCAGACATCGGGGGTATCCAGAGCCCTTGGCATCATACCGTTTCAGGTGCAGTACGCGCCTCCAAACCCAGCAGGCGGCGGCTCCAGCGGGCTGCATCGTCCACATAGCAGTACACCACGGGCACCACCACCAGGGTCAGCAGGGACGAAGTGATCACCCCGCCGATGACCGCCTGCCCCATCGGGGCGCGCATTTCAGAGCCCTCGCTCAGGGCAAAAGCCAGCGGCACCATGCCGAAAATCATGGCCAGGGTGGTCATCAGAATCGGGCGCAAGCGGACCCGGGCCGCCATCAGCAAGGCTTCGGTGCGTTCCATGCCATCGCGCCGGGCGCGGTTGGCAAAGTCCACCAGCAGAATCGCGTTCTTGGTGACCAGGCCCATCAGCATGATCACGCCGATCACGGAAAACATGGAAATGGCCGAACCAAAGGCCATCAGCGATAGCACCACCCCGATCAGGGTCAGCGGCAGCGCCGTCATCAACGCCAGCGGCTGCAAAAAGCTTTGGAACTGGCTAGCCAGAATCATGTAAATGAAAATGACCGCTAGCGCCAGCGCCGAGATCGCGTAGGCGAAGGACTCGGCCATGTCTTTGGTCGAACCGCTGAACTGGTAGCCGTAGCCAGCGGGCATGGCCATGCTGTCCATGACCTTGCGGATGTCGGCGGACACTTCACCGGCGGAGCGGCCGCTGACGTTGGCGCTGATGGATACCTCGCGCTGCAACGCGCGGCGGTTGATCTGGTTCGAGCCGGTGGCGGCCACCACCTGCGCCACCTGGCTCAGGCGGACCACGCGGCTGCTGCCGTCGGCGTTGCTCCCGATGGCAAAAGGCAGGCGCTCCATATCCTGGGGTTGCATGCGCGCGTGCGGATCGAGTTGCAGGTTCACGTCGTAGGTCTGGTCGTCGGGTGCGCGCCAGGTACCCACGGTTTTGCCCGCAACCAGAATGCGCAGGCTGTTGCCGATTTGGGCCAATCCCAATCCCATGTCTGCGGCCACACCGCGTTTGATGCGCACCTCCAGCGTGGGCTTGTCTGGCTTGGCGCTGGAATCCAGGTCCACCAGCCCGGGCACCTGGCGCAGCAGCGGCATGGCGGTCTGGGCCAGCCGTTCCAGCTCGCGCCCGTCCGGGCCTTGCAAAGAAAACTGGATTTGCTTGGCCCCGCTGGCCGAGTCGCCCAGCCCGACCTGCGTCACCGTGACGCCGGGCACGCTGCGCAGCCGGTCGCGCAAGAGGACTGCAATGTCCTCAATGCCGCGCTGGCGCAATTGCCGGTCCAAGAGGCGCACATAGGTGCTGCCGTACATCTTGCCTTGCGCGTTACCGGTGTTGATGGTGGTGAGCGTGTAGCGTACTTCGGGGAAGCTGCGGATGATGGCCTCCACCTGCCGCGCCCGGGCCTCGGTGACTTCCAGCGACGAGCCTACTGGGGTGTAAAAGTTGACCGTGGTTTCTGAGAAATCCGACTTGGGCACAAACTCGGTACCCAGCAGCGGCACCAGCGCCACGCTGGCCACAAAAATGCCAATCGCTAGCAGCACGGTGGCAATTTTGTGCAGCAGCGCCCAGCGCAAAATCTCCTGGTAGCCACTGGCCAGGGCATCGGTGGCGCGGTCAAACCAGCCCGTTACCCGGCCAAAGGTCTTGTCGTACCAGCTTGCGGGCTGATCCGCGCTCTGTCCATCCAGCGAGGGGTCGTGCCAGACGCTGGAGAGCATGGGGTCCAGGGTGAAGCTGACAAACATCGAGATCAGCACCGCCACCACGATGGTCAGGCCGAATTCGTGGAAAAACTTGCCGATGATTCCGCCCATAAAGCCAATGGGTAAAAACACGGCGACGATAGACAAGGTGGTCGCCAGCACCGCCAGCCCAATCTCCTCGGTTCCTTCCAGGGCCGCCTGATAAGGCGTTTTACCCATGGCAATGTGGCGCACGATGTTCTCGCGCACCACAATCGCATCGTCAATCAGCAGGCCCACACACAGGCTGAGCGCCATCAGCGTGATCATGTTGATGGTGAAGCCCAGCAGGTACATGAACAAAAAGCTGCCGATGATGGCAATCGGCAGCGTAAGCCCCGTGATCACGGTGGAGCGCCAGCTGTTGAGGAACAAAAAAACAATCAGAACCGTCAGTAGCGCGCCCTCAATCAGCGTGCGGCGCACGTTCTCCACCGAGACCCGGATTTGCCGCGAGCCGTCGGCGATCTGCGTCAGGCGCACGCCCGCCGGGGCCTGTTGCTGCATCTCGTCCAGGGCTTTGCGCAGACCGTCGACCACTGCAATGGTGTTCTCATCCTGCGCTTTTTGCACCGTCACCAGCAGTGTGCGTTGGCCGTTGTACAGCGCCAGACTTTCGGCTGCTTGCGCCCCGTCGCTGATGCGGGCCACTTGATGCAGACGCACCGGCCCAGCGGCGCGCTGCACCACGGTGATCTGGCCGAAATCTTCGGGCCGCTGGATGCGCCCCTGCACCTGTAGGACCCGGTCCTGCTCCAGCGATCGAATGCTGCCTACCGGCAGATCCTGGTTCTCGTTTTCTACGGCGGTTGCCACCTGTTCCGGCGTGACGCCAAAGGCCTCCAGCGCGGCGGGTTGCAGGTAGAGATTGATTTGCCGGGGCATGCCGCCGACCACGGTGGCCGAGCCGACGCCGCGCACATTTTCCAGTCGGCGTTTGACGACCTGGTCAGACCAGCGCGTCAACTCCACCGGGCTGGGGACGCCCGCTACGCCTTCGGCCGTGATGGCCATGGACCAGATGGCTTTGGCCGACGGGTCAAAGCGCAGCACCCGCGAATCTTTTACTTCGGGTCGCAGCAGGGGTTTGATGCCGGCCACTTTTTCCCGCACATCGTCTGCCGCCTTGCGTCCTTCGGACTGCAGACCGAACTCAATAACCACCACCGACTGGCCTTCGTAGCTGCGCGAGGTCAGGTTGCTGATGCCGCCGATCGGGTTCACGGCCTCTTCTATTTTCTTGCTGACCTCGCTCTCCACGATTTCCGGTGAGGCCCCCGGGTATTCGGTCACCACCACCACCGTGGGCACGTCGATATTGGGGAACTGGTCAATTTGCAGCCGCTGCAGCGAAAACCAGCCCAGCACCACCAGCGCCAGCATGGCCATGGTCGCAAAGACCGGGTTATGCAGGCTGACGCGGGTAAACCACATGCTTTACAGGCCGGACGGCGCCAGGCTGACCGCGCTGCCGGGGCGCAAAGGCCCCACGCTTCCAGCCAGAACCTGCGCACCCGCTGCAATGCCCTCGACCGCCACCAGCTGCGCCGAATTCGGGGTGCCCGTCGTTGCTGCCGTACCGCGCACACCCAGCGTCACGCTCAGGTGCTGCACTGTGCCGTCTACCAGCACTTGCACATAGGGCAGCGGCTTGTCGGTGCGCACGGCGCTGACCGGCAGCGCAAGCGCCGTGACGCTGGACACCGCGACCCTGCCCTGTGCGAACAAGCCCTGGCGCAGGCCCGCGCTGTCGGCCAGTGCCAAGTAGGCGATCACTGAACGGTTGCCTGGCGCGGCGTTGGGGTTGATGCGGATCACCCGCGCGGCAATCGGTGCGGCAATGCCGTCCACTGTCAGTGCTGCGCTTTGGCCGACCTGAAGCTGCACCGAGTCGGCGGCCCCGACCGAGGCCTCCAGTTCCAGTTTGGACAGGTCCACAATTTCCACAATGCGCGCGTCCACCGCGGCCCGCTCGCCTGGCTGTGTCAGGCGCTGCGCGACATAGCCGCTGATGGGCGCGCGCAGCACGCGGTCGTCCAGCACCTTTTGGGAAATCTCCACCGCCGCCTGCGCCGCGCGGTACAGGGCTTGGGCGCTGGTCAGCGCCGAGGTGGACGATTCCAGCGCCGTCTTGGAAATAAAGCCCTGTTCGACCAGTGCGCGGTTGTTGTCAAAGTTGCGCTGCGCCACATCAATTTGTGTTTTGCTGGACTCGGCCTGCTGCTGCGCCTGGCGCAGGCGCGCGCCGGATTCGCTGTTCTCGATGTGCCCGATCACTTGTCCGGCTTTCACCAGATCGCCCTCGCGGACCTGCAGCCCCTGAACCTCACCGGCCACCCGGGCTTTGACAAAAGCCGCGTTGGCCGCCTTGATGGGCCCGGACACTTCCACGCCCACCGCCAGCGTCTGGCTTTGTAGCGTCAGCACGTCGGCGGCGCTCAGCAGCGTGGGCGGAACGACCTTTGCGGCTTCGGTCTGCGCGGCGGCTTTGGTGCGTTCGGTCTGGCGCTTATCCACCACCCTGTAGGCCCCGGCGGCCAGGGCCAGCACCACCACGCCCGCAATCACCCAGCCGTAACGCACCCGCATGGCTACGCCGTCACTCCAAGGCGACCCGGTAGGGGCAAGTGTCCCGTGGTGTGGGGTGACCGCGCCACCGGTGCCGCCGACACGGTGTGCGGCAGGCATAAAGGGGGATTATTCATGGCCATAAGGTGCATGGTACGGGTCGGGTGGGCAGTGTAGCCGCGCCTGATTGCGTGCGATTGCACCCGCCCAATACCCCTGCGCTGGACGCCATCGGCGGCAGGGCGTCTATGCTTAAGACCGCTTCCACATTTTTGGGCGTCGCCCGTTTTTGACCTTATGCAAACACCTTCCCACCCCACCATCGCCCTGGGCGCGGGCTGCTTCTGGTGCAGCGAGGCGGTTTTCGTTCAGGTGCGCGGCGTGCTCGACGTCGAGTCCGGCTACAGCAACGGCCATGTGCAGCAGCCCCGCTACGAAGATGTCTGCAGCGGCGCCAGCGGCCACAACGAAGTCATCAAACTGGTCTTTGATCCCGCGCAGATCAGCTTGCGCGAGATCCTGGAAATCATGTTCCTGATCCACGACCCCACCAGCCTGAACCGCCAGGGCAACGACGTCGGACCCCAGTACCGCAGCGGCATTTACTGCTCCGACGCCGCGCAACTCGCCCACGTCCAGGCCTTTGTGGACGCGGTCCAAACCAGCGGTGCCTTCAGCCGCCCCATCGTCACCGAGCTGGCGCTGCTGGACAATTACTGGGCTGCAGAGGATTACCACCAGGACTTCTTTGCGCGCAACCCCAACCAGGGCTACTGCATGGCGGTGGCCGCGCCCAAGGTCGATAAGTTCCGCAAAACCTTTGCGCGCCTGGCCAAGGCCTGAGCGCGCCATCCGGGGCGCGGCTTAGGCTGCGGCTTTGCCGGGTTTGCCGGGTGGGCTGGGCTGGCAATGGGCCACCAGATGCTTGACGATGCCGGTAATCCAGTCGCGGTCCTGCTGCGACAGGGTGGACAGCCAGATGCCGATGCGGTCCGCCTGCGGCACCGGCGCGACGGTGCGGTCGCCAATCAGTTCCATCATGGTCGTATTCAACAGCAGCGAAATCGTCTCAATCGTGGTCAATGGGGGCAGGATGTTGCCGGTCTCATAACGCGAGACGGTCAGCGTGTCCACGTCCAGCAAATCGGCCAGGCGGCCCTGCGTCAGGCCCGCGGCCTTGCGGCGCGCAGCAATGTTGCGGCCCAGATTCTTGGCCAGTGCGCGGGGAGCTAGTTTTTCCATACCAATCTTTCCAATAGTTCAGAGAAGATTCGGTTTGATGGCACAAAACTTGAGTGGTTTTCAGCGTGATCGGCCCCGCGCGCAGGGCATAAGGCCGCTGTTCGCTGTCACGCGCCCCGCACATAGGTCAGCATGCGTCCCCGGTAAGGGGTTTCGCCCGCCGCCTGTCCCTGAACCAGCGCTTGCTCGTGCACCGAAAAGCCCAGCAGCCGCATATGGCGGTGAAACTGCGGCCGGTTGCTGCGGTTGGGGTCGACCAGCCAGACCTCGGCGCTGGCGCTGGCGTGGGTCTCAATGAAGGCGGCCAGGCTGCCACGCTCGTCGCGCTCGTACAGCACGTCGCTGGCCACAATCAGGCCAAAGCGCCCGCTCAAACCCGTCTCATTGGCGCTAGCCTGCAGCCCCTCGCCCCACTGCCCGTGCCGGTAGTCCAGCGGCGGCAGCTGGTTAAGCGCCACGTTGGCGCGCAAAAACACGCCCGACAGCGGATGGCAGTCGCTGGCCGTCATATCCGCCCCGCGCCGGTGCGCCACCAGACTGGCCAGCGCCAGCCCGCAGCCGATCTCCAAAATCCGCTCCCCCGCCCGCACCGGATGCGCTGCCATGCGCTGCGCCAACCGCAGGCCTGACGGCCACAACAAGCCGAACAGCGGCCAGTGCGCCGACGAAATGCCCAACCGCAAAGCCGCGCCCAGTGGGTCGTGGAACTGCTGCTTGTCCAGCAGCGAGCGGATCACCACATCGGCTACGCCGGTGACGGCAATGTTTTCTTGCTTGGTTGAGTAGCCCAGGGGGGTGTGCGGCATGGGGCCTTTTTTGTATCCCTGCCCCAGGGCGGGGCGGGTGGGGGGATTAGGCGCGTTTTATTTGCTCGGCAGATAAAGGCTCTTATCTGACGCGAGATGCATTCACGCCATGTTGGCATAATAGCCAACATGACTGCGCAACTCGTTACCCGCTTTAAAGACATCACAACAGATGGCGCAATTTTGGAGCTTGTGATTTGGAAGGTCCCTAAGCCCGTGCCACCCACTCAGCATGGGTACAAGTACCGCGCGGCTTATGTGGTGAATGGTGTGCGTGTCGTTGGTTTCGATAACGAGCGCGGCAAGGGCGACCACTGCCACTTGAACGGTGTCGAGAAGCCGTATGTGTTTATCAGCGTTGAGCAACTCGTGGAAGACTTTATCGCCGCCGTAGCGGCCCGGAGACCAATATGACCGAGCGCTTTCTAACCATCACCCTTCAGCCGGATTGGAAGGGCGCTTTGCGCGCGATAGCCAAGGTTGCGCAAGCCGACAGCTATCAGGGCGAGGTGCTGAACTTCGAAAGCCCGGCGCACTTCTTCGGCCGCCTCACAGAGAAGCGCTGGGACATTGTTCGCGCCGCCCAGGGCAAGGGCGAGTTATCGGTGCGCGAACTGGCCCGTACCGTGGGCCGCGACGTCAAGCGCGTTCATGAAGACGTGCAAGCCCTGGCGGAACTCGGGCTGCTGGAGCGCACCGACAGCGGCGGTCTGGTCTGCCCTTTTGAGTCCATGCATATTGATATGCATTTGAAGGCAGCTTGAGGTTGATTGCTTATCTGCACCGGCGGACTTGTGGCACCTTGTGGTGCGACCCACGGTACTGCCCCCCAAGCGCCCGGTGCTCGCTCCAAAAATATTTCCCAACTCCCGCCCCCCGCCCCTCAGCCTTGGTTAGCATGTCAGCAGGCGCGCCCCATCAGCCCGCCCGAAAGTGACAAACCCACAACGAGGAGCACCATGAAAACGATCAAAGGACCGGCTATTTTTTTGGCCCAGTTTGCGGGGGATACCGCGCCTTTTAATTCGCTGGATTCGATTGCCGCCTGGGCGGCGGGTCTGGGCTACAAGGGGGTGCAGATTCCCAGCTGGGACGCGCGCCTGTTTGACCTGAAGAAGGCGGCGCAGAGCAAAACCTATTGCCAGGAGGTGCAGGGCATTCTGGCAAGCCACGGGCTGGAAATCACTGAGTTGTCCACCCATTTGCAGGGCCAGTTGGTGGCGGTGCATCCGGCATATGACGCGGGCTTTGACGGCTTTGCCGCGCCCGAGGTGCGGGGCAACCCGGCGCTACGGCAGAAGTGGGCGGTCAAGCAGATGATGCTGGCGGCCAAGGCTTCGGCGAACCTGGGGCTGACCGCGCATGTGACCTTCTCGGGCGCGCTGGCCTGGCCCTACTTGTATTCCTGGCCGCCGCGCCCGGCCGGTTTGATCGAGACCGCGTTTGATGAATTGGCCAAGCGCTGGACGCCGATCCTGGACGCGTTTGACCACGCGGGCGTGGACGTCTGTTACGAGGTGCACCCCGGCGAAGACCTGCACGACGGCGTCAGCTACGAGATGTTTTTGGACCGTGTGCACGGCCACAAGCGCGCCTGCTTGCTGTACGACCCCAGCCACTTTGTGCTGCAGCAACTCAATTACCTGGAGTACATCGACCACTACCACGAGCGCATCAAAATCTTCCACGTCAAAGACGCCGAGTTCAAGCCCAGCGGCAAGCAGGGTGTGTACGGCGGCTTTCAGCCTTGGCTACAGCGCGCCGGGCGCTTCCGTTCGCTGGGCGACGGGCAGGTGGACTTCAAAGGCATCTTCAGCAAGCTGGCCGGTTACGACTACAACGGCTGGGCGGTGTTGGAGTGGGAATGCTGCCTGAAGCACCCCGAAGACGGCGCGCGCGAGGGCGCGGTCTTCATCCGCGACCACATCATCCGCGTGGCCGAGCGCTCGTTTGACGACTTCGCCGGCAGCGGTGTGGACGCCAAGGCCAACCGCAAGATGCTCGGCATCAAATAAACAAACGGCATAGCGCAGGCACAAAGGACAGATTTATGGCAATCGAAGCAAGCAGCAGCACCGGCGTGGCCCGGCGCATCCGCCTGGGCATGGTGGGTGGCGGGCAGGGGGCGTTCATCGGCGCGGTGCACCGCATCGCCGCGCGGATGGACGACCGCTATGCACTCGTGGCCGGCGCCCTGTCGGCCAACCCCGAGCGCGCCCGCGCCAGTGCCGCCGAGCTGCATATCGCGCCCGACCGCGCCTACAGCGATTACCGCGCCATGGCGCAGGCGGAAGCGAAGCGCCCCGACGGCATCGATGCCGTTGCCATCGTCACGCCCAACCACCTGCACGCGCCCATGGCGCAGGCTTTTCTGGAGGCGGGCATCCATGTCATTTGCGACAAGCCGCTGACCTCGACGTTGGCCGACGCGCAGGCGCTGGTGGCCAGTGTGCGCGCCAGCAACTGCCTGTTCGCGCTGACCCACAATTACAGCGGCTACCCCATGGCGCGCCAGGCCCGGGCCATGGTGGCGGCGGGCGACTTGGGTGACATCCGGCTGGTGCACGCCGAGTATGTGCAAGACTGGTTGAGCACCCCGCTGGAAGCCACAGGCCAAAAGCAAGCCGCGTGGCGCGTGGATCCGGCGCAAGCCGGTGCGGGGGGATCGCTGGGTGACATCGGCACCCACGCTGAACACCTGGCGCGCTTCATCAGCGGCCAGCAGGTGCACGAAGTCTGCGCCGATTTATCGACCTTTGTGGACGGCCGCCAGCTCGACGACAACGCCCATGTGTTGATGCGCTACGGCAACGGTGCGCGCGGCATGCTGTGGTCCAGCCAGGTTGCGCCGGGGAACGAGAACGGTTTGAAGGTGCGCGTTTACGGCACCAAGGCCGGCCTGGAATTCCGCCAGGAACACCCCAATCATTTGTGGTTCACGCCCCTCGGCAGTGCGCCGCAGCTCATTACCCGCGCCGGTGCCACGGCTGGGCCTGCAGCGGCGCATGCCAGCCGCATTCCGGCCGGTCACCCCGAGGGTTACCTTGAGGCTTTTGCCCAGCTCTATAGCGACTTTGCCGAGCAGTTGCACGCCCGCTGGGAAAAACGCGCTCCCAACCCGCTGGCCTGCCACGTGCCGAACATTGAAGACGGCTTGCGCGGCATGCAGTTCATTGAGGCGGTCGTGGCCTCCAGCCGCGCCGGTGGACGCTGGACCGCAGTCGCGTAAATCGCAGGCCCCGCCTACAATGTTTATAGCTGCAGGCGTCGTGCCGGCGGCCCCTCCCTGGAGCCGCAGTACCCATGAATCAAGCGTCCGCAGCGCGGGCTGACACACCGGATTGGTGGCGCGGCGGCATCATCTACCAGATCTACCCGCGCTCCTTCCAGGACAGCAACGGCGACGGCGTGGG
>Ga0214919_10009524_pt1 | contig 12507 bp, 18 predicted proteins | sample LL1503_MetaG_FD_177994 | JGI IMG/M metagenome (GOLD analysis project Ga0214919, IMG submission 177994) | Freshwater microbial communities from Lake Lanier, Atlanta, Georgia, United States - LL-1503 | ecosystem: Environmental > Aquatic > Freshwater > Lake | place: USA: Georgia | collected...
CTAAGATAATGGAATAAAAGATTGGGAAACTGCATTCGTGTTTTCAGAAGTTGGTAACAAGGTAAAATCAGCCTTTCCAACCGTATCTGTAATTGTATACGATAAACATAGAGTCATATCTAAAACTAGACAACAATTAAAATTTATTCTCAAAATCAAATCCATAATCTCCAAGAATAGTCAAAAATATTGTCGAATCTTTTTTTCTGCTCCTTCATCGTTTCAAATATTTCTTTACAGTGTGCTTTGTCCTCGTTTTCTTTTTTAAAGCATTCTCGAATCATCAAATTTCTTTCAGATAAACTCTTTTTAAGAGTAGGTTTTTCGCTCATTTAATAATATTTCAATATTATTAAAATACATCATTTTTCATCATTGCAAAAATTGATGGCATGGACATTGTTTTTTTTGCAGCTTCAAAATGATATCTATTATATTTTGTTGGTTTTTATTTTTTGTTTTATTGACACTTCGAGATGAATACGATCCTGGTTCGGAAAATTATAAAGAGATAAATATATTTGTTTGGATATTTGGATTTCTTGGTCCAGGGTTCACTGCTTTTATTATTCTAGTTGCTATATACTCTTGTATCTTTGATAAACCATCCAAGCGGACACCTCTATTAGATCCACACGCAGAAAATATACCAATTGCTACACGAATTATTTCGCCAGTTTAACTTAATTCCAATAGGGATAACAATTCATTTAACACGATACACTGAAAATTCCACACTCCTTTGCCATCAAAGGCCTGTTTATAATTGTCATACAATTCTGGATATTGATGTAATTCATATCTAATTCTTTTCTGCATATTGTAAATCAACTTTGCAGGACCTACATCAATTGCATAAAGTTGAATTTTGTGAATAATTTCAATAGGTAATGTATTCATATTTTCCAACAAAATATGAATTTCTTATATTCATCATTTTTGAATTTTTTCTTGTCCTTGGAAATATCGACCGTTTACTGACATTATATATTCATTGATAGGTCGTGGTATCATATTGAGTATTCCTCCAACAGTAAGCAACTCCAATCCTTGAAGATACTGTATACAAGGTGTTTTTGCTGTTGCCGCGTGTACAACTTCTCGAATTACATTGTTGACATCCCAAGAATTTTTCTCCATATATTCTGTATGATTTTTTACAAAATAATCAAGATAATCTTTGCCATATTCTTCCTGTTTGCGTGGTGACAAGCTTTCAAACAAATTGTGAATTGAATCAGTGACCGTTTCAACATTTGTCATCCCCGTTTTGTGAATCATTGGGTTAAGCGTAGAAACATGAATATTAAATGGTTTTAATTCACCACGCAATGAAGACGAAAATGCTTCTACAGCGTGTTTGGATGCAGCATAACCTGCAAAAAATTGTATACCCCAACCAAGTCCTGATGCAGATCCAATTTGCACAATACGAGCATTTCCTGTTTTGCGAGAATGCATTTTTAATAATGGTAAGCAAGCTTTTGTAAGAGCCACCACTGAGAAATAATTGGTTTCCATCACTTGGCGAAAAGACTCTAAAGAAATCCAATCGATTGGTCCATTATGAATAATTCCTGCATTATTGATGAGACAAAATAATCCATGTTCATTATGTTGCATAATTATTTCAATCACAGAAGTTATATTAGCTTCATTGTTTACATTTAATTGTATTGGAATCAAACTAGGTATATACAAACTTTCTAATTGTTGAATGCTTTCTGCGGAACGGCACCCTGCATAAACTTTCCATCCTCGCCGTGCTAACGCAATGGCAGAAGCTTTTCCAATACCATTACCACATCCAGTAATTAATATGGGTTTGTCAGGGTTAGGTTCTAACAATCGATGATTAAACCAACCGTGACCAATAGATTGAAATTCAAATATACCAGCTAGCACATCGTATATAAACAAAATAAACAAGAATAGCAAGGCTAGTGGACTACACATTATAATAATGGTCCACCAAGCATACCAAAATAAACCTTTAATGATGGGAAGGTGTAAAAAATTGTTTACGGATTGTATCATTTTTTACTCTTTTCCAAATTCACGATAAAAAAATCAATTTTTTACCAGGACAGCCAATTTTTGATTTTTGTTGTTGTTGTAGTCTGTTTGTCATATAACTGAGTACGCAGCTCTTTAATAATTTTTTCTTGGGCTTTGATTTGACCTTTTTGCTCTTCGATTACATCGGTAAGATTTACAATCGTTTCTTGATTTTCCGTAATGATATCTTGATACTTTTGAATCGCTTTTACAATACTTTCTTTTATTTCTTGTACAGTGTTTTGTAATTCAGTAGTCATGGACATTTTTATTTGGTTTATGTCGTACAATACAATTTATTATATCAATTTTCGCTTGTATACTGCGATTCCTTCAATTACTTAGTCACTCGTGATGTATTATAAAAAAATAATTTTGGCTCGGTGTATACTCAAATATTGATTCCTCAATATTTTTTATTGTTATTTACAAAGGCTCAATGATTCGATTTATGATTTTACTGTTTACATTACTACTTGTTGCAACTAAAACAGAACAAGTAACAATTAATATATCCTTGCCTTCAGAACGAAACAATACAAGTTATCAACAGCGAACACTTTGTTATATCGATACCAACACAACGCGTTGTTCAAATTGGGCAGGTACAAAAATATGGACACCGACGGAAATTTTTGTGCCAAATAATGAGGATGAACTGGCAAATTTTTTATCAGTTAATAAACAACCCTTCAAAATTGTCGGTTATGCTCATAGTTGGGCAGGATTGTACATTCCAAATAATATTTCAGAAAAAGACAAATTTGGTGTAACACTTGTTTTACATCATTTGACGGGTATTACTCAATTTCTAAGCAGCAATTATTGTTTTAGTTTGCCTTTTTTTAATATCGACAACATTACTCATGTAGAAGTAATGACAGGTACTAGTTTTGCTGATCTGCACCAAACATTAGATGAAATGGGTCTAGGATTATCTTGGCAGTCTGGAGGTATACAGGGATTAACAGTTGGTGGAGCAATCAGCGTTGGATTTCATGGATCACAAATGTCTAGTAGTTCGATTTCTTCGGTTGTCGAGAGTCTTACAGTGTATGATACAAGCGGTCAACAGCATATTTTGAACGATAACAGTAAATTAATGCAAGCAGCTCGTCTTGGATTGGGAATTTGCGGCGTCATTACACGCGCAACTCTTCCTGTTGAAGCTAAATTTTATCTTTCTCGACGACGATGGATGGAACCCAACATTCCTTTATTTTTTTCAAAGAATTTATCACCACTGAAATCAAAATATGACCGTTTCCATTACTACATTCATCCTTTTAGCAATTCTGTTTGGCCAATGTATTGGGAAGATGCGACTCAACAAGAATACATTGATGAAGCAAGACCTTGTCGTACAGCCCTTGATCAGTGGGAAGATGAGCTGGAAAAAGATTATGGCAAAGACGGTTTGCCCCTAATAATGAGGTGGGATAATTGTTGCGATATAAGTTACAAAGCATACACTCATGCCATTGATATGGAAGCTCAACCGCTGTGGAATGGTGAATGGTTTGTAAACTTAACGGACAAAGAGGAAGCGAATACAGTTTTGGAAATTTTGGATATTTTCAACAGAATTGCGTATCAATATGAATTTAATAATAAACCAGACATTGATTTATGGCTGCATATACGATACATGCGTGGTGATGATATTTTTATGCACCCTTGTTATGGATGGGAGTATTGTGCTGGATTTGAATTAGCACTCGTAGCAAATCGAATGAATGATTCTTTACCATCTGCAGAAAATTGGTATCGATATTATCATCCGTTTGAGAAGTATTTAAAGTCTAAAGCAGGACGTCCTCATTGGGCCAAGGACCATTCTCCAAATGCACAATACATTTCAAAATCAGGATTAGATATTTCAAGCTTTTTACAAGAATGCAAAGCGTTGAATATTGGAAACCTCCAAGGATATCATATTGAACTTGAAAACTGATTCTAAAAATTTTCTATTTCTAACAAGATAGAAAATGATGGTTGAAAACGATTATGATTACTTTAGTGAGGGTACTGAACCAGAAACTTTTGATGTTCCCTTTGAAGGCTTTAAAAGTCTCGACGAAGAATTAGATGATATTGAATATTATGTTTGTAATAATCCTTATCCTGACTATGAAGAAATGACTGAAAAACTTGAAAAACATTGGCAAATGCAAGGAGAATACGGAGAAGAAAATCACGAATGGTGTCAAACCATGTATTACAACATTTGGGACGATGATTGTATTTATGAAATGGGTAAAAATATTTATGAAAAAGGAGGACTGTACGCCATGATACAAAACTATCATACGCTAGTAAAATTATCTCCATTTGCCGATTCACAAAACACAATGATTCGAAGTTATTGCAGGCGAATTTCCATTATTTGGGAGGAAATCGGTGGATGGAAATTTTAATTTTTTTCCAAATATAAATGCTAAAATTTAAAAGTGTGATTTTGGAAGGATGTCCTTATAGCGAAAAGGCCGATACTTTATTACATTGTTTACAAGAAGCCGGTGCAATCGAAAGTTACGAACCTACCTATATTTCGTCGTCTGAAAAACAGTCGTTCAAGCAAAAAAATAAAAAGGATACTTTTCCGCATATTTTTTTTTCGCGCAACTTGCGATTTAAAAAAGTTGGCGGATTTGATGATTTGGTTTCATTCCTAACCAAAAATTTTGTATGAGTCAGCATTCTCGAATGTTACGAAATTTTGCTTCAATAAATTCTCTTAACTTGTTGCCATAAATACTTGTCAAATGACCCACATGATCACTACACCTTTTTAAACTTCCATCATATCCTCGAGGTGATCCCAAAGCAAATGTTTCTTTGTATCCGTTGTCAACTAACTCGTCACTTTGAATATAACGAGCATTTTGTAAATTATTTAATAATATTACTTGGACACAATCATTCGTAGGAGCAGGTACTCTCGCAATAATTGATGTAAAATATATCGTCAGTAAATTAGATTCGTCTGGTCTTGTGTTGAATAGGTTTATTGTTGGAGGCTTGTGTTTTTTCCAAAAAATATCGTTTGAAAAGGCGCAACTAAAAATTTTATAACATTGTCCTGGTGCATTATTAGGAATAACACATAATACATACATTGCAGAATAAAGTTCGATATTAAAAAATCGAAAGACCGTGTTAAAAGTCAAGTCGGCTGCATTTTTTGATAATACAGTTAATTGACCTTCGTCCATTTCTATAGCGTCTTCATCTGTAAAATCTACTCGAATTAGTCGGATAGTCAATTCATTCATTTATTCAACGATTTAATTTTTTTCAAAACAAGTACATTTACACTCAGACTCGATTGAAGCATACAAGGATTGTTTGTAAAGGTGTAAATGATATCCAAAATTAAGCAAAATAACAGAGCCTAAAATTACAAGTTCTGTAATCATTTTCTTATTTATAAAAAATTTAATATTTGTATTCAATAAATGATTGACTTTTTGCTAAATCATTTGGAATCACAACAATTCTATTATTATTTAGATATTCCATCTATAGGAGCCTTGTACAATGTTAATCGTTGTATTCAAGATTCGATTATAAATGAATTGACTAAGGATAATCGTATTCTTTGTGATTGTTGCATGTGTAATATATGCGATGGTGTTTTTATTGATTCAGTTATTGAAATGTATGCATTTTATGATGGTAAAAATATTGTATTAACTTGTCCTTGGTATTATGAAATATTACACGGTAAAGTAAAATAAAATTGATTGTATTAATTTTATTCTTGATTCGCATAAAAATGTATATTACCTGTCATCAATTACAAATTGATTCTGAATTGTATGAATTTATAGTGCAAAAAGTGCTTCCAGGAACTGGAATTTCTATTAATGATTTTTGGAAAGGATTTTCAGACATTGTACAGGAGTTTACTCCACGCAATGACTTGCTGCTGGAAGAAAGGTTCAACTTTCAAACATTACTTGATCATTGGCACAAATCGAACCCTGGTACAATCCAAAATATGGAGCAATATAAAGAATTTTTGAAAGATATTGGTTATTTATTGCCTGTACCAGAATCGGTCCAAATTACTACCGTCAATGTAGATACTGAGATTACAACTCCAGGTCCACAGCTGGTTGTTCCTCTTTTAAATGCTAGATATGCCTTGAATGCCATCAATGCGCGATTGGGTTCATTATATGATGCACTTTATGGCACAGATGCAATTGATAGTAAACCTCCCGCAAAAAATTATGATAAAATTCGAGGTACCAAAGTTGTATCTTTTGTAAAAAATCTTTTGGATGATTGGATTCCACTAGCAAAAGCATCCCATAAAAATGTAACTCGATACAAAATTTTGGATGGCAAGTTAATATGCACCCTTGAATTTTGTACCACAACTTATTTAGTTGACGATCAACAATTTGTGGGATACACTGGTGATCCTTTACAACCTAGTTCTGTTGTATTTGTGCACCACGGTATATACATTATGCTTCAGATTTGTAAAGAACAAAATATTGGAAGTTACGACAAGGCAGGTGTTTGTGATGTCATTATTGAATCTGCCTTATCGACAATTCTAGACTTGGAAGATTCAGTGAGCGCAGTTTGTGCAAAAGATAAAATTATCGGATATGAAAATTGGTTAGGTATTATGAATGGAAATTTACAAACCTCTTTTGAAAAAAATGGAGAAATGATAACTCGAAAACTGGAGCCTGATATTGAGTTAAAATCTGCATTGGGTAAATCTATAATATTGCCTGGACGTTCTTTATTATTTTTACGAATTGTTGGACATCATATGAAAAGCGCAGCAATTTTAACTCTTGACGGTAATCACATTTATGAAGGAATTATGGACACTTTTATAACAATTACGATTGCCTTGCACGATTTATTCAAATGTGGAAAGCCAGGATTAAAAAATACCAGAAAAGGTTCCATATACATTGTCAAACCAAAAATGCACGGTCCCAAAGAAGTCGCCTTTACCGTAGATTTATTTTCGGCTGTTGAATCCTTCCTACATATTCCCCCAAACACTGTAAAACTTGGTATAATGGATGAAGAACGTCGAACAAGTGTTAATCTCAAAGCTTGTATACACGAGGCCAAAGAACGTCTCGTTTTTATTAATACTGGATTTTTAGATCGCACTGGAGATGAAATCCATAGTTGCATGCAAGCAGGACCAGTATTTCCAAAATCACAGTTAAAAACCAACGCATGGATAAGCGCGTACGAACAACGAAATGTTTTGATTGGATTAGAATGCGACCTGCAAAATAAAGCTCAGATTGGAAAAGGTATGTGGGCGATGCCAAAGTCAATGCACAACATGCTTGCACAAAAAATCGAACATCCTCTATCAGGCGCCTCAACAGCATGGGTACCTTCCCCATCTGCTGCAACATTACACGCACTTCATTATCATTCTGTGGATGTAAAGAAAATCCAAAAAGAAAAAATTAAAATGAATTCACAAGATTTTCTAGATGATTTATTGACAATTCCAGTTGTGCAGCAGCCAAATTGGACATTGGAACAAATCAAATTTGAATTGGAAAATAATTGCCAAGGCATTTTAGGATATGTCGTTAAATGGGTGCAACAAGGCGTCGGATGCTCCACAGTCAATGACTTGAATAATGTCGGATTGATGGAAGATAGAGCTACGCTTCGAATTTCCAGTCAACATGTCGCGAATTGGTTATTACACGGTATAGTTTCACCAGAACAAGTAAATCACAGTCTTGAAAAAATGGCTCGCTTTGTGGATGATCAAAATTTGTGGGATAAAAATTATGTACCAATGAGTAACAATTTAGAAAATTCTCTAGCCTTTCAAGCAGCCAAGGAATTAATTTTTTCAGGTTTGGAACAACCAAATGGATATACGGAAGAAATTTTACACAAATGGAGATTAAAAAAACTTGCCTTTGAGTAAACAAAATGAGTATTCTTAACGTTGCGATAATGGCCGGTGGTCAAGGAAAGAGAATGAGGAGTAATATTCCAAAATTTCTTCATAAAATTCACAACAAGGAAATGATTGTCTATATTTTAGAAGCCTGTTTAGGCCTGCAAAATATTAATAAAATTTATATTATATTGAACCCTGTTATCATTTCACAATGTAATTTTCTTTTAGAATTATTTCCAAATAAACTTGAATTTGTCACCCAAGATATTCCAAAAGGAACTGGACATGCAGTTCAATGTTTATATCAACAGGTTAATATGCAAGAGTTCCCAGAAAACAGCCGTGTTTTAATATTAAATGCAGATATGCCTAATGTTAAAACAAGCATTCTTCAAGATTTAATATCTTTTCCTACCACCTCCATCATGGGAGCTAGATTGGACAATCCAAAAGGTTATGGTCGATTGATAATTAACGGTAATGATAACAAACTTGCGTGCATTGAAGAAGATAAGGATTGTAAAGACCCCTCCAATAATCTTTGTAATATGGGTTTGTATTGCTTTTGCATAAAGGATTTGCAACAATTTTTATTCCAATTACATGATAATAATGCATCGAATGAATTCTACTTGACACAGATTTTTGATTTCATTCCGGAAACAAAAGTATCCATTGTACAAAATGACGATATAAAGTACTTGAAGGGTGTCAATACACCCGAAGAACTGGCGGAAATCTCTGTACTAATGATCTAAGGATAACAACACCAGAATAATCTATTCCAAAATGATGGTTTCTTGTCATTGTAAAATAAATCATTGAATTCACCTTCATCTGTCTCATCATTAATTGGTTCTAATTTCATTTTATAATTATTCTAATTATAAATAACGATATCAATTTTTTTTAGACATTTAATAAATGAATCAACAGAAATGTATTCAATTCTTTGATAATACAATTGATGCAACACCTAGTAGCTATATGATTAACCCAAAAACAAATCGATATATCGAAAAATATAAGAAAACTTTTAACAACATGTATGATTCTTGTTACAAGTCCTATCACAAATGCACGCAACAAGAAAATAATATCGGATTTTTACATTATAATTCGCAATCCTGCTACAAAGATACCGTAATATTTAGTTTATTTTATCAACGAAACCAATATATTGACAAAACATTCTTGTCTAGAGATGTAACTGCTGAATCTACTCCTGCTTGTAATTTAACAAAAATACAAGCGTGCTTTAGAAATTTAGCCTTTCAAATACGATTCGAATTTCTCAACCCATCAAAAAATGGGTCAGAACATTGGAATACACACTTGACCGACATTTTTGATCCTTGTCTTAAAGATAATTGTACAAGTAATGAGTTTATAGTAGATGTCACCAATGGATTACAAAATGATCCCAGTTTTTTTATTCGAACTATTTTTGAATTATTTCCTCTCCCTAAAAGTTACCAAGGCGTAGTTAAAAGTCGTTCCTATTTATATAAATCCAAGTCAGACAAGAATCCAAAAATCAATGATATTGCAAATGATGATACATGTCCAATTTTTAATGTCGAGGCAACCGAAGCAATGAAAGAAAATCCCAATACGATGACCCATTTACAATCTTTACTTGAACAAACCGTTATTGAAAATTATAACCCTCCGTTACTTTTGAATTCACCAGTTGCAAGTTACATTACAAGAAAAACGATTACATGGATCGAAAAATTACCCAAGATATTATTTATTGTTGTTGGTCGAAGAGAATTTAATCAAAATAAAAACCTTACTTTCAAATTATTTCCAACACCAACTATAAAAAAAAAGAGTGCTGTTAGAGTTTTATTTTCAATCATATGCCGAACAAGCATGCAAGGAAGTTTGGGTCATTATATTTGCTTCTTTCGTTGTGCGGATAAATGGTTTTATTTTAATGATTTGGGTGATTCAATTGTACACATTGGAACCTTTGATCAATTATTGGCTCATCCTCAACATGCCTCCAAAATATTGAAGAATAGTGTAATGTTAATGTATTCAGTTGGTAATAAAACTGAAATGGATTATTTTAAATCTGCATAAGCTGTTGGGAAAGATTTATATACATGTGACAAAGTATTTTATGTTGAAAAATTATTTTTAATTTGTAATTAAAAATGGACAGAATTAAAACTAATGTTCAAAAATATATAAATGATTTTAAAAAAACAAAATACACCAACGAAGAAATTGTCGCCTTTATTATGAAACCGCGATAGATCCATCTCGCTCTAAACCTAATTGATGTTTATAAAAAGAAGAAACAAACAAAATTTGAGTTTCCATAAACTTGCTCAGCTTGCATCTTTCAATATTTCCGTCATGTTTAGAATAATAAATCCACTCAATTTTATAACCTTTTTTGGGGGCTTCGTTAATCATTTGCTGTATACAATGTACACAAGGTTTTGAATTTCCAAGCTTTCCATTTCTTGTTGTTTTAATCACACAAATATGTATAGGTTGTAATTTTTTGAAACCACGAATTAGTGGCAATCTTTGAATCGCATCTGCTTCCGCATGTATAGTTCTGTTATAAGGCTGATTAAGTTGCATATTCATTCCATAAGTCATTATATCGCAGCCTCGTTTTGGATTTCCACGAAAAATAACTGCAGCATGGCAATATACATTTTTAATCTTTTTTCGGCTCGACTTCCAAAGATCATTATTATTATATATGCGCTTTTTCGCCATCGAATTAGCCAGGTTTTCTAAATCTGATACAATCATATTAAAATTTTCTACTAATTAATTTACTTTCTTCAATTTTCAAAGACAAATTTTTTATTTTTTGTAAGGATATAATTTAACCACTCGTTCGTCATTTCTATAATCAACAATAACTGTACCGCCAGCGTATTTTTTAAATATTCCGCCCGCGGAAAGAATATTTGATTTTAAAATCAATCCATCAGTTTTGTCCTTTCTTTGACTTTTATTATTGTAATATGAAATCCAACTAAAAGATCCTATTGTCGATTTTTTTAATAAATTAGAAATTCCAATATTATACACTTCAAACGAACAATCTTCATACGAATTACCAATAATTGTTAGTCCACCCATTTCTTCCTTATGATTTAGCCATTTAACTGGACCATTACTTTTGGATGAATTATTTCCTGAACAATTTTTTTGAACTGCATAATTAGTACATAATTTAGAAAATTTATATTCAAAAGTTAAAACCGGTGGTTGGTGAAAATATAATATGCTGAGAATAGATATATAGATAATAACGAGTAATATTAATATAAAATTAATAATCTGAAAGTACATTTTATTTATTAAAATAAAAAAAATTCCTTAATTTTCTAGACATTTATATTCTTTATTTGCGTCTCTAAACTCTACCAAAAAACTACCGCCATTATTAACAATATCTTTCCAATTCAAACCTACCAAGTAATAAAAAATGGGGTAAAAACTAGTTGTTTGATTATAGACTAAATTTGGTGTAAAATAGTTTTGAACAATATAATCATTCGAGAGTGGCATCTCAATCAAGTAATCAAATTCAACAAAATTTAGTTGCAAGTATTTTGTCTTGAGTTCCAAGTTTTCAACAATCTTCCAAGAACTTTCAATGGGAAGTCCAGCGCTTAATTTTATACTTCCATTCGCAAGAGGAGTATATACATATAAATCTTTGGTCGTGGAAACACACTCAGGTTCGTGTAATAAAGGTGGAAAATATTGTATTATAATGGTTTCAATCGTTGGTTGTTTGTATTTAGCAGCAGCCAAGGTTGCTATAAGACTTGTATTTCCATAGTTTTGGTTACCTAAAAGAAATGTATTATATCCGGTAATTTGCATTATTCTATTACTAAAATTTTTTATTTTTTGCCAAAATAATTAACAATACATTGTCAAGTGAGACAAATTATTTGCTACAGTATCCTTGAGCAGAATATCAATGATTTGCTCTGTAATTTTGACAGGATACTGTAGTGGAAAGTATTTGCTTGGAAGCAAAAACGAACACTTGATAGTCTGTTGATTAGTCACTAAAAAACTAATCTTTGCCAGCAAGTCTTTCAAATGTTTCTCCATAGTTCGAATACCTTTTTCATTTGGAGACACCTTTCGGATAAAGTACGCTGCTACAGCATCATCAATTAAAATGTTGTTCGTATCAATAACTAGATTCTTCAAATGCTTGGGCAGCAAGTAATCCACCAAAATACGAACTTTTTCTAATTCCTTGTATCCATCTACTTTTATACAAAAAATGCGGTCCTTGAGAGCTTCATCCTCAGGAAGCGCATTCATAGAATAGATGAACCACAGACTCGACAGGTCGATTTTCAAATCGTGTAAATAATTATCCCTAAAAGTGTTATTTTGTGTAAAATCAGTAATATGAAGCAAACACGCAGTAACATCCTTGTTCTGTGAAATTTTTTCATATTCATCAAAAAACAAGATACCATTTTTATATTGCATTCGTGTCAGACATCGAACAATTTCTCCAGGTC
>Ga0214919_10009525_pt1 | contig 12506 bp, 14 predicted proteins | sample LL1503_MetaG_FD_177994 | JGI IMG/M metagenome (GOLD analysis project Ga0214919, IMG submission 177994) | Freshwater microbial communities from Lake Lanier, Atlanta, Georgia, United States - LL-1503 | ecosystem: Environmental > Aquatic > Freshwater > Lake | place: USA: Georgia | collected...
ATTCAGAGGGTTTCTGTAACGCAATCAAGAAAGCAAAAGTCCAAGGATCCGTTGTTAAGGATAGATTTTTGGTTACATACTTTGAGTTAATCAAGAAGTAATTTGTAAGAATAACTCTGCGTGAGGAACTGTGTTAGCCTTTATCATTTCTCATCGAAAATACGAACTTTTAATGATGATATTTCTACTGCTGTAATTGGTACTTGCATTTTTGTATATTTACACATGAAGAATCTAATCCTACTTTTATTGACTATTTCAATTTATTCAACTGTTATTGCACAAAGCCAAAACGAAAGAAAGGTTGCTACTACTCAAAAAGAGCTTTTTAATAAAGTAGCCCAACTTGATAGTTCTTTGTTCGCAGCATACAATTCAAAGAAGCTAGATTTGATGAAAACATATTTCACTAACGACCTTGAGTGGTATCAAGACAATGGTGGACTTATTGGTTTTGAAAAGGTGTTTGAAAATTTCAATTCTATTTTCAATAGAGATTATGACCTTAAAAGAAATCTTATTAAAGAGAGTTTAGAGGTTCACCCAATAGAAGGTTATGGGGCAATAGAGATTGGCAAACATCAATTCAAACACATTGAAAATGGCAAACTGGAAATAGGCACTTTCAAATTCTTAATGATTTGGAAGAATGATAATGGTAACTGGAAAATTTCAAGAGTAATTAGTTATGACCATTAGTTGAAACCTTCAAATCCCGGTCTCGCTACATGAAAATCAAGGACTTACGTTAAATCGTGGGTCCTTTGTTGTTTCATGAAAACATCACTTTTATCTTGAAACACTTGCTATCATTGGGTTTTAATGCGTGAGGTTTTTGAGTTCTCATCATTAACATCTGTCTTTAACAACATCCTCTTTAAATTGTAGAATCTGTTTCTTCATCTCCTTAATCTCCTTCATCTTCTGTACCAAAGAAGTCAACTTATCATCAAGAATTTCGAGTTTTTGTTTCTTGGTGTATTTCCTGTTGTACCAGGCGTCGATGATTTGACCTATTTCCTTGATAGTAAACCCGACGGATTTTGCGTCGCTAATGAATTCAAGTTTTTCAATAGTTACATCGTCATAGTGGTAATAATTATTTGACTTAACCGATTCATCTTGTTTGCCCTCAATTAAACCTGACTTCTCATAGAAGCGAATCGTATGAGTAGAAATCCCTGTTTTCTTTGATAGTTCGTTTATTAACATATTGCAAATATAGTGTGTTGAAAAATAAATAACAACTATAGACTATACTCTAATGTTGTTAGTTTAAAAATAACCCAATAGTTTCGTTTATCATAAAATAAATTAAAAATGAAAAAGACAATATTGATTACAGGAACTTCAAGTGGTATTGGGAAATCAACAGTTTTTGAGTTTGCTAAAATGGGATGGAATGTAATTGCAACTCAAAGGCATCCTGAAAATGAGTTAGATTTTAAGGACTTACCAAATGTGAAACTATGTGCCCTAGACGTTACCAATCTTGAAAGTATTAAAAATGCAATATCACTAGCAGAAAAGGATTTTGGGAAAATAGATGTAGTTGTTAATAATGCAGGTTATGGCGTTGACGGTGCATTTGAGGCAATGTCAGATGATATCATTGAAAAACAATTTAATACAAATGTTTTTGGATTGATGCGTGTGACAAGAGAAGCGATAAAGCATATGAGACCTAATGGCGGTGGAATGATTATTCAAATTTCAAGCATGGGAGGTAAAATCACCTTTCCTTTATATAGCATATACCACGCTACTAAATTCGCAGTGGAAGGCTTTACAGAATCATTACATTATGAGTTGAGTCAATTTAATATAAAAATGAAACTCATTGAACCCGGTCCGATTGTCACTGATTTTTATGGAAGAAGTCGTCAATTTATTAAACCAACTGACACAAACCAATATAACGGGTTTATTCAAAAATTTAACGATGCTGCCGAAAAAGTAATGAAAGATGCAGAAGGTCCAGAAGTCGTAGCAAAGATGATTTATAAATCTGCAACGGACAATAGTAATCAAATGAGATATGCTGTGGGAAAACCAGGTCCTATGTTGTTGATACTAAGAAAATTACTTTCGGATAAGTTATACTTTTTAATGGTAAAAAAGAGTTACAATTTATAAATAAATTAAAAAATGAAGAAAGTCGTTATTGTAGGAAGTACTGGAATGGTTGGAGGTATTATACTTCAATTATGTTTGCAGCATCAGGATGTCATTGAAGTTACTGCTCTAGTTAGAAAGTCAACCAATATCCAACATGAAAAATACAAGGAAGTAGTTGTATCAGATTTTTTGAACTACGACATGTATACACATTTATTTCAGAATATTTCTATAGTATATTATTGTTTAGGTGTGTATACAGGATCGGTGCCATCTGATGAATTTAGAAAAATCAATATTGACTATCCATATCAATTAGCTATTTCAATACACAGTGTAGCCCCTAATGCTACCTTTTGTTTATTGAGTGGACAAGGCGCAGATACAACAGAGAAAAGTAGTATGCAATTTGCTAGAGACAAAGGCACTATTGAAAATGCTTTAACAGCATTAAGCTTTAAAGCGTACTATACATTTAGACCAGGTTATATTTATCCAACTAAAAAAAGAAAGGAACCAAACTTCTTCTATGTCTTGTCAAGATATGCTTACCCAATACTAAAATTACTCGGCAATCAATTTAGTATAACAGACAAGCAACTTGCTAAAGCTATGTTTGATGTAGGCATACATGGGTATCATCAATCTATTTTAGAAAATAGGGATATGAGGTTACTTAGTGTGTAGAAGTAAAAAAGCTCTATGAATTTGATTTCAAAGACATTTTTTGTAACTCTAAGTGAAAAATTTAGTTCCAGCCAAAGCCAAGTGAGTGGTTAGTATTTGATTAAAGTTTTTCTATCAAAAATATAATTAATCCCTGTGTGAGGAAAACACCCCCTAAAATCGACTGAAATCGGTCAGTTTCGGTTTAGTGAAATCATAACTAACTACAAATCAACGCTTTCATTTTCTCAAAAAATCTTCATAACCCTGAGGTCCCGGGTTCAAATTCCGGTCTCGCTACAAAGCCTCTCACGAAAGTGAGAGGCTTTTTTAATGCGAAGCCGCGAAACAAGCTCGCTTGATTGAGCGGATGAGCGTTAAAAAAGCTAAACGATTCGCATTGCGAATTGTTTGAAAGGCTTTGGGTAAGGCGAACTGTTGGGGATGCCGACACTGTCGGCCATCCCGTTAAATCGTGGGTCCTTTTCTGTTTCTGCGTGAGGTTTGCGTGAGGTTTTGCGTGAGGTTTTTGTCATTTCTTAGTTGTAAATGATGGAAACGCTAAACTATTTAATACCTTTTTTAGTCCAATTTATGCTGACGATTTACAGTTAGTAAAAAACCTTACCTCTTTCAATGACTATATCGCCTTTATCGTGCATATTACGCATAGATCTAATGACAGTTTCAACTCGAAGTCCAGTCATATCTGCAATTTGTTGTCTGGTGAGCTTTAATTGATTGCAATTGGCACAGAAGTTTTTATGCTCTTTTTTTAAATAGCTTAATAATGTGCTAATTCTAACTTCTGGGGCATGGTACGCAATTGATTTTAGTAGTAAGAATTTAAATCGAACCCTTTTTGCTAATAATTTTGTGAATGCAAAATGAATCTCATTATGTTCTTTGATGAGCTGTAGAAAAGTATTTTTTCGAAGCCTAATTAAAACCACCTCATCCTCAGCTATAGCAGAGGCTGCGTAAAGTCCATCATCAAAAAGAGGCAGCTCGCCAAAACACTCCCCGGGTTCAATTATTGTTTGAATATACTCTTTTCCATCATCATCTATATTTACCCATTTTACAATACCTGAAACTAATTGATTGTAATAACTGCATTCTGAACCTTCTGAAAAGATAACTTCACCACGCCCCAGTTTTTTATATACAGCCCCCCATGCTAATAATATATTTATGTCTATAATCATCTTTATGTTTTAGGCACTAATCTATTTTTTTATGTAGTATAAAAAGATGACAACGGTCATAGCCAATATGAGATATATCATAAAAGACCCAATTCAATTTTAAATAGCAGGTAATCAGCTCATTAGGCGCATCTGTGGTTTTTCATTATAGACATTCATTTAGTAATATGAGCGTACGCATAAAAAATAGTTTGTGGCTGTTCTAATCTTGTGGAATCATTCATTAAAATATTATTAGTATGAAAACAACATTATTCATTTTGATGGTTTTAACAATGTTATATGCTTGTGGTGGTGGGCAAACTGTCGCAAGCGATGCAGTTGTTGCTTCAACAAGTGATCTTAATGCAAATTCTTCCTATGATCCAGAAAGAGGAGAGGGCAAGTTTACAAATGTAGAAATTCCATCTGCTATTAATGAAAAACTAGCACATGCAGGTACAAAAGTATATGAGGTAAAATGTAGCCCTTGTCATAAACTTAGCGCAGAAAAATTAGTTGGTCCAGGTTGGAAAGGCGTAACAGAAAGATTTAAACCAGAATGGATCATGAATTTCGTGACCAATACAGATGCAATGCTTAATAAAGATCCAAAAGCAAAAGCACAATTAGAAATTTGTTTGGTACGTATGCCTAATCAAAATGTTTCAGATGAGGATGCTAGAAATGTTTATGAGTTCATGCGTAAAAATGATGTAAAAAAATAGAAACAAATATATTACTAAACTTCAAATATTCATTTATGAAAAATTTAAATTTTAAACAGGGGCTACTATTTTTAGTATCCTTAGTTTTTATGACTACTTCTTGTAAACCCAAGAACGCAAATAATACCATTAGTGCTGATGCAGCTGCAAAGGTTTATGTAGCGCCTGGTAAGTATGATGAATTCTATAATTTCGTCTCTGGTGGTTTTAGTGGTCAAATGAGTGCCTATGGCTTACCTTCTGGCCGTTTATTAAGAGTAATTCCAGTCTTTTCTGTTGATCCAGAGAAAGGGTATGGCTTTAGTGAAGAAACAAAACCCATGTTAAATACTTCTCATGGTTTTGTGCCTTGGGATGATTTACACCATGTACAACTATCTAAAACCAATGGAGATTATGATGGAAAATGGGTATTTGGGAATGCTAATAATACGCCAAGAGTAGCACGTATTGATTTAAAAACATTTAGAACTGCTGAAATTATAGAATTACCAAATAGTGCAGGTAATCACTCTTCACCATTTCTAACTGAAAACACTGAATATGTAGTTGCTGGAACTAGATTTAGTGTTCCTCCTGATGATGTCAATGGAGATGTGCCTATTAATACATATAAGAAGAATTTTAAGGGCACTTTAAGTTTTATTAGTGTTAAAAAAGAAGATGGAAAAATGGAATTGGCTTTTCAAATTGAATGCCCAGGTTTTAATTTTGATTTAAGTAGAGCCGGTAAAGGCGTTTCTCATGGTTGGTTTTTCTTCTCATGCTATAATACAGAACAAGCTAACACACTCTTAGAGGTAAACGCTTCACAAAAAGACAAAGATTTTATTTTAGCTGTAAATTGGAAGAAAGCGGAAGAGTATTTAAAAGCAGGTAAGGGGAAAAAGAAAATTGTAAGGTATGCGCATAACACATATAATGAAAAAACCCATACTGCCACTTCTGAAATTAAAACAGAGGTAATCGTATTGGATTCTAAAGAATTAAAAGATTTATGTTATTTTATTCCTTGTCCAAAATCACCACACGGTTGTGATGTAAGTCCTACAGGAGAGTATATTGTGGGTAGTGGAAAATTAGCTGCTGTTATTCCAGTTTTTGGATTTGACAAGATGCTTAAAACAATTCAAGCCAAAGACTTCATTGGTAGTTTTGAAGGTATTCCAGTATTGAAATACGAATCTGTTCTTTATGGTGAAGTGAAGAAGCCTGGACTAGGGCCTTTGCATACTGAATTTGATAATAAAGGGAATGCCTATACATCCTTCTTTGTTTCTTCTGAAGTAGTTAAATGGAATATTAAAGATTTAAAAGTATTAGATAGAGCTTCTACTTATTATTCTGTTGGTCATTTAACAGTTGCAGGTGGTGATACAAAAAATCCCAATGGAAAATATTTAGTAGCCTATAATAAAATTACAAAAGATAGATATTTACCAACAGGTCCAGAACTTTCACAAAGTGCACAGCTATTTGATATCAGTGGAGATAAAATGCAATTAATTTTAGATTTTCCTACTATTGGAGAACCGCATTATGCTCAAATTGCACCTGCAGACCTAATCAAAAATAATAGTACTAAGTTTTATAAATTAGACGAGAACAAACATAAATATGCTTCCATTGGAGAAGGTACCACTAAGGTGGTGAGAGAAGGTAAAGTAGTACATGTATACATGACAGCTATTAGATCTCACTTCTCTCCAGATAATATTGAAGGCATAAGATTGGGTGACGATGTATATTTCCACGTAACCAATTTAGAGCAAGACTGGGATGTGCCACATGGTTTTGGTATTAAAGGTGCTGCCAATGCTGAATTACTTATTATGCCAGGTGAAACACAAACCTTAAAGTGGACGCCCGATCGTGTTGGTATGGTGCCCATTTATTGTACCGATTTCTGCAGTGCTTTACACCAAGAAATGCAAGGATATGTTAGAGTATCACCTGCTGGGAGTAAAGTGCCACTTAGCTATAGCTTAGGTACGAATATTTCTAAAGAAGTAGGAGAAGAAAAGCAAGCACTAAAGGGAAAAGATAAAAAATAATAATTAAAAGTTGATACTAGAGGGTTTTTATAAATAAGGCCCTCTAGTTTTCAATTAGATTTTTAAATATTACTAATGAATTCAAATAAATTAAATTGGAATAGCCGCATCGTTTTATTTTTATGCGCTATTTTATTAATAGTGGTATTATATGTACCCATGTGGAGTATAGAATTAAATGCACCGCAGTATCCAGAAGGTTTAGGGCTTTCCATTTATGCCAATAAACTTGGTGGTAATGTAGATATCATTAATGGGCTGAACCATTATATTGGCATGAAAACACTTCACGAAAAGGATTTTGTTGAATTTATTGTATTACCCTACTTTATTTTATTTTTTTCCATCTTTTGTGTCATCACCGCATTAGTAGCTCAAAAAAAGCTTTTATATACTTTGCTTGCCTTATTTATTCTATTTGGAGTGTTGGCTATGGCAGATTTTTGGCGTTGGGAATATAATTATGGCCATGATTTGAATCCAGATGCCGCCATAATAGTGCCAGGTATGTCCTATCAACCGCCACTTATAGGGTATAAGCAATTATTAAATTTCGGGGCTTATTCGATGCCAGATATAGGAGGATGGATTTTTATAATAGTAGGGCTTGCGCTGTTGACTTTATCTATTTTGGCTTTTAGAAATAAAAGTAAAATAATAACTTACAAAAAATCAATAAATGCTAGTGTTTTAGGTTTACTATTTTTGTTGACCAATGCTTTTGCTTGTAATACAATTCCGAATTCTATTAAAATAGGGAAAGATGCTTGCAGCTATTGTAAAATGACAGTTTCTGACAATCGTTTCGGTGTTGTTTTAGTAACTGAAAAAGGGAAAAACTTTATTTTTGATGACCCGCAATGCCTGGCTGCTCATTTACATAGCCCACAAAATAGCAATATAAAAATAGGAGGTATTTACTTTACCAATTTTATTAGCTCACACCTTTTGCTGAATGCCAATGAGGCTTTTTTTGTTAAAAGTATAAAAATTCATGGCCCTATGAATGGATCTTTTGCAGCATTCTCCAACAAAGACAGTGCGATGCGTTATATTTTTAATAACACAGGAAGTATTCTAAAGCTCAATGAACTACTACAATGAAAAAAGTCATTGTTATATTAATGACACTTATATTTTGGGTTGAATCTTTTGGACATATCATTCATGTAGGTCCTTTACATAAAGTAAAATCAATCCGCACGGCAATTCGCATTGCCAATAATGGCGACACAATATTAGTAGCTGCTGGAATATACAAAGAAGGCAATTTGATTATATCAAAACAACTTACACTCATTGGCGATAAGTATCCCATAATAGATGGTCAAAATAAATTTGAGGTATTTTCTATAAAAGAAAGTAAAGTTGTTATAGATGGCTTTAAAATTTACCATTCAGGCACTTCTAATTTAGATGATTATGCTGGCATAAAAGTGTATGATAGTAGGGAGGTAACTATACAAAACAATATACTAGATGATACTTATTTTGGTATTTACTTACAATATGCCAAGCGCTGTGTCATAAAAAATAATCAATTAAAAGCTTATAATAAAGAAGAGCAGCAAAGTGGCAATGGCATTCATTGTTGGAAATCGGATAGCTTGAGTATAACGGGCAATACAGTTGATGGGCACAGAGATGGTATTTACTTTGAATTTGTAACAAATTCATTCATTAAAAGCAATACCACTAGTAATAATATTAGATATGGCTTACATTTTATGTTTTCTAATAATGATACTTACCAGTTCAATTCTTTTATAGCTAATGGTGCTGGGGTAGCAGTCATGTATTCCAATAAAGTGAGTATGCTTAATAATCAGTTTAAAGAAAATTGGGGCGATGCAGCTTATGGATTATTATTAAAAGAAATTTCTGATAGTTATATTACGGGTAATTCTTTTGAAAAAAATACTACTGGTATTTATTTAGAAGGAGCTTCTAGAATAAATATGAGTCATAATATTTTTAAGAATAATGGCTGGGCTATGAAAATTCAAGCAAGTTGTATGGACATTACAGTATCTACCAATAATTTTGTGGGTAATACTTTTGACATAGGCACCAACGGCAGCCTTGTTTTGAACACATTTAATAAAAATTATTGGGATAAGTATGAAGGCTATGATTTAAATCATGATACAATGGGTGATATCCCCTACAGGCCTGTAAGCATGTATTCTATGATAGTTGAACAGAATCCACCAGCTATGATGCTCTTTAGAAGTTTCATAACATCGTTATTAGACAAAACAGAAAAATTAATACCCAGTTTAACGCCAGAAAATTTAAAAGACAATACACCCTTAATGCGTAAAGCTTTTTAAAATTGATTTTATGATCATTGCAAATAATGTAACAAAAAACTATGGCAAATTAATAGCATTAGACAATGTCTCTGTTAATTGTAAAAAAGGGGAGTGTATTATTTTAATAGGCCCCAATGGCAGTGGTAAGACAACGCTTATTAAATGTATTTTAGGTATGGCTATTCCGGATAGTGGCTTTATCACATTCAATAATAATAATATTAGTAAAGACTGGGCTTATAGGGCTGCGATAGGGTATATGCCTCAAATTGGCAAATACCCTGAGCATATGACTATTGGACAAGTTTTAACAATGATGAAAGATATAAGAAACACGGAAAAGCCATTGGATGAGGATCTTATCAAAAGCTTTAAGTTAGATGGCTTACTGAACAAGCGTATGGGAACCCTATCTGGGGGAACTACACAAAAAGTAAGTGCAGCCTTAGCCTTTTTATTTAACCCTGCTGTTTTAATATTAGATGAACCCACAGCAGGATTAGACCCTATTGCCTCTGAAATATTAAAGGAGAAAATTCTTGCTGAAAAAGACAACGGCAAATTAATTTTAGTGACTTCGCATATTTTAAGTGATTTAGATGATTTAGTAACTGAAGTAATTTATATGCAGGAGGGTAAGCTATGCTTTCATCAGTCGATAGATAAATTAAGAGAGGAAACTGGTGAAGAGAAATTAGCGAAAGCCATTGCTAGGGTTATGTTAGAAAAAGCTAACTAAAAAAGTTTAATAATAGACCAAGCAAAGAATAATAAACAAATTAAGTAGTATGAAGAAAATTGTTAAATATATAATGACCGATATTCTCCGAAGTAGAATCATGATTATTTATACCATCGTGTTATTGGCGACCTCTTTTACTTTATTTAGCTTAGAAGACAATGCTAATAAAGGCTTATTGAGTTTGTTAAATATTATTTTAATTATTGTGCCTTTATTTAGTCTTCTGTTTTCGACAATTTATATTTATAATAGTGCTGAATTCATTGAATTGTTGGTGAGTCAACCCTTACAAAGAAAGAGTATTTGGCAAAGCTTTTCTATTGGACTAGCCATATCTTTATCCTTGGCCTTTATAATTGGGATAGGCCTACCTGTTTTAATTTTTCAATTTAATACTATTGGCCTTATATTAATAATAGTAGGTACTTTATTAGGTATCATATTTGTTGCTATTGCTTTATGGGCTGCAGTTCAAATTAGAGACAAGGCCAAGGGAATAGGAATGGCTATTTTACTTTGGATGTATTTCTCCTTATTATTTGATGGTTTTGTTTTGTTTTTATTATTTCAATTTGCCGATTACCCATTAGAAAAGCCAATGATTTTAGTGAGCGCATTGAATCCCATTGATTTAGGAAGGGTACTTATTTTGTTACAATTAGATATTTCTGCGATGATGGGCTATACAGGTGCAATTTTTAAAGACTTCTTTGGCACTATACTAGGATTAAGTATCGCTTTTATAACCCTGCTAGTTTGGGTACTTATTCCTTTATATTTCTCAACAAGAAAATTTATTAGAAAAGATTTATAAGACATAAAATTTGCTTAATGATTTACTATTAATTACATAATTATGAAATCAGATATTGTTTCAAGAAAAGAAATTATTGTTTTAGTGGATAAATTTTATGCTAAAATAAAAGTTGATTTCACATTGGGTTTTATATTCAATGAAGTAGCCAATGTGAATTGGGATAAACATTTACCTATTATGTATAATTTTTGGGAGAACACATTATTTTATACAGGAAGCTATACCGGCAACCCTGTTAGTTTACATACACACTTACATCATTTAACGCCTTTAAATAATACGCATTTTGAACAATGGAATAAGTTGTTTCTAGAAACGGTGGATGAAAATTTTGAAGGCCCTAATGCTGAACTAATTAAGCAAAGAGCTATTAGCATTTCTATGGTACTGGCACAAAAAATTGCCCAGACCAAAAAGTCTGAGCAAGTATAAAAAAACTCAAAACCGAAAAAACGCTCTTATTTTTTAGGAGGAAGTAGCACTCCGTCTATTACATGAATAATGCCATTGGAAGCAGGAATACTTGCTATTATTTTAGCTGTTCCATTAACGTAGTAAGCGCCCTCTTTCTTTGTAATATTAATATTATCTCCGTTCACTTGTCCAATATTTTGACCTTCTTTTAATGCCTCTGCTTTATATACTCCCACAGCTACATGATACTGTAAGATATCTACTAATGTTTCCTTAGATTCAGGTTTTAATAAGCCTTCCACTGTTCCTGCTGGTAACTTATTAAAAGCCTCATTGGTAGGAGCAAAAACTGTAAAAGGCCCTGCATTGCTTAAAGCATCCACTAATTCACCTGCTTTAATAGCAGTGACTAGAGTGGTATGATCTTTACTGCTAACAGCAACTTGAACTACATTTTTTTGAGAAGCATCATCTTGCACTCCAGACTGCCCAATGGATTGAGTCTCTTCTGTATTATTGTTTTGTGCTTCATTTTTTTCTGCGCTATTACAGGCAAATAATGTACTTGTAAATAATAGCACAATTAATAAATTCATTTTTTTCATATCATTAATTTATTTGGTTTTTAATAATACGTAAAATTATAAATACAGTTACTATAGCTTTATGCGTAGGGTCATAAATGCTTACAAACACGCTTATTTAGGGTAAAATCTGCCATGATTTTAGTCAGTTAATTTTTTCAGATAATGAATAGATGAAGTTTTTTGGTCCTCCATCTTTTAACAAGTACAGCATCTATTTACTATTATCAATTCAGTTGTTTAATTATGATTAAAATCATGATTACCGAATTTAAAAGTAGTTAGCTTGCTTGCTCATTCACAAAACAAAAACAACATGAAAGGCAAGAAAAATATTGCAATTGGATTTTTAACTATGGGTTTCTTTATGATCTATGGTTTCTTGTTAATCTATTTAAGAGACTTTGCTCCTAATAAATTGGAATGGGTTAATTCATATAGCATAGGAAAACATTTTGAGTCACGACTAGCTCATGTACACGGTAATTTATTCGCTATCTTGAACATTATCATTGGATTTTTATTAATTCAATTTTCAAATCGGTTAAACCAGGCTGATAAAATCTCTTGGTTAGCGCTCGGCGGGCTTTTAATGCCATTAGGTATTTTATCGGAAGTTTATTTTGGGCTTCCTCCAATCTTCGTGTTGATAGGAGCAATCAGTATGACAACTTCTGTGATTTGGTTAGGTATTGTGTTTTTTTCTTTAAAAAAGACTGAAATAAATTAATATATTTAGCTTTTGAAATTTACATATCCACTGCGTGAGGAAAACACCCCCTGAATTCGACTGAAATCGGTCAGTTTCGGTTTAGTGAAATCATAACTAACTACAAATCAACGCCTTCATTTTCTCAAAAAATCTTCATAACCCTGAGGTC
>Ga0214919_10009526_pt1 | contig 12506 bp, 14 predicted proteins | sample LL1503_MetaG_FD_177994 | JGI IMG/M metagenome (GOLD analysis project Ga0214919, IMG submission 177994) | Freshwater microbial communities from Lake Lanier, Atlanta, Georgia, United States - LL-1503 | ecosystem: Environmental > Aquatic > Freshwater > Lake | place: USA: Georgia | collected...
TGTTTCCTTTCTTTATAGATTTACCATTGTCGGGAATAGTTCCGATTAATATTATTTTATTTTCAATTGTTGGTTGGATTTCCATCTTATTATATATTTGTAAATACTTATTATAATAAATATTTACATCAATTTTGTTATAAATAATAAGCCATTTTTTCTAATAAGAATTCGACAATGCCTTTTTCAAATCTTTGGTATAAATATGCAAATTATTAATCTTTATCCATTCATTACCATTGTAAATATGTGGTATTTTTCTTCCTTGTTTATCCATAATCCAATCATATTTATACACTGTATAATCTACCAATGAAAATTTACTTTTTGCCCCTGGAACTGCTGGTGCATTAAATGCACTCGGATCATTACCAAACAAATAAATCCCGAGCCCTGCTGCATCAAAGATAGTATTGTTATATTTATCGTAATGTTCTGATGATTTTGGATATTGTAAGTTGTCCCAGTGTGTTGGAATTATTTGCACATCATCATTTGCTATACTTTTATAACTGTAAAGTATTGCCATTTCATTCAACCACTCATTCACATCATCATATTTATTTATATATTCTATCGTAAAATTCAATAATTGAACCAGACTATTTAATGTTTTTACATACATTATACCTGACGCACATCGATTTTCGTTATCAAACATATAACATAATTCTTGTTTGGAAAATTCAGCTAACCATACATGAGGATCATCATATATCAAATTATCTAATTCCATAAAAAATCCATCTGTAATACCATAAATACGCATCAAATTATACAATAGAAAAAATCTCTCTATCGACCTCATAAATAAAGCATACCGTTCTTTTAAACCAGATAGAAACACGAATTTATCTTGATTTTTCTGATAACATTGTAAGAATTCTGTTGATTTAACTTCAGCATAGTCAATAATTTTTACATTGTATTTTTCAAGCAATTTGAGATGAGGCGAATTCACATCATCAATAATTAAATATATATCATGGAAAAAAAAAAGTCGAGTCTGATGAATAGTATCAATAATATATTCTGGTAATACACCGATAAAGCTTATTACAACAAACATAATATATCATTATTACTGTATTTTATTTATGTTTTATTTTCAAGATATAATTTCTTTTACGAAATGATTGAATTTCAGGTATTTCTGCCCTGGTTCAAAATCGAAAATTTCATATTTTGGTAGTGTCATTCGGTCAAAGTCATTCCAAGAACCTAATAAAATCATTGGCAGACCTGTCGTTTTCTGGATGTTTATTGTAAAAGTACTACGTAAAACAATAGGCACAATCTGTAAATAAAAACACTCCCATAAACGATGTGTATCTATTCCATTACCTTCAGGACATATGCAATATTTATATTCGAGCATTCTTAGAATATTATCGATTGAAGAAGTAAATTGCAAAAAAGGCACTTTGGTAAACAATGTTTCATAACATATCATGCGTTTTCCAGGATTGGTTTCTATTTTGAAATTCATAAAAACTCCTTTGTTCTTCATGGAAGATATATTGTAGTTATCATTTATGAATTGATACATACTCAAATTACCATGTTCCCATTGTCGGTTGGCAATTCCAATCGGAATAAAATGTAATTTTTCATGCAAACAATTTACATTCTGTGCGTGCCATCGTATCAATTTCGGACAATTTAAAATATCAATTGTATAATTATCAGTATATAAATTTATATTTTCATCTGAATTATGTGTAATTAATATGAAGGGATTCACAAAAAGGTGTATTATTTTTACAAAATGATTCAATAAATCACCGTAACAAAAAACGATTCTAGGATTATCATAATTTATATTGTTGTCGAATTCTGTTATATCTTTGAATTTATGTGTTTGTGTGGAAATAAATGGATTATAATTAAAATAATATTTGTTGCCAATATACACATCAGCAATCGTTTGAATTTTTTCACCCGTTATAATTTGATTAACCTCTATCATCGTGTATATTGAATTCGTAACATATTTTTATGTATTTTTATTTATATTCATTTTAGTTTTGAAACAATATAAATGCTCTAATGTATTATTATTCAAGGGTGTAAAATGTCATTTTTTTTCAATATGCATTTACGACCAACAAAAAATACTGTTAGTGTTTTGAACGAGAAACAAAATGTGACTTTACCAAAAAACGATGATGTTTATGATTTATACAGTAATTATTTGAAAAATGAAGAACAAAAAGAACCTGAGAACCGATACTTGAGTTTCAAAAATAATAGAAAATATACATATATGTTAGAACATGTTACAGAAAAATTAGGAGAACAATATTTAAAACTTATTTTAACGGAATGCACTGAAATTGATGAGGAAGACCTGATTAATTATCTCACATTAAATGACCGTTTTGGAGACACTGTAAAGAGTTCATATGTCACAAATAAAGGAACTAATATTTCTTGTTCTCCTACATCACTTCGATATGTTTATCATGCATTAGTAATTTTAGATTATTACAAAACCACTGATTGTGAAAACATGGTTGAACTTGGTTGCGGTTATGGCGGACTATTTTTGGCAATTAACTTTTTTGCTAACATATTGAATATTCATATTGCAAAATATAACATAATTGATTTACCCAGTGCGAACAATCTTATTGAATTTTATTTGAATTTACATAAGGATGTTATTACAATACCATATGAATTTCACGAGTCTGCAAAATACGGAGCAACTGTCCCATCAGGTAAGTTATTTTTTATTTCCAATTATTGTTTTACAGAGATTGATATAACAAATAAAAATTTATATTCCATTAATTTATTAAAAAGGGCAGACCACGGTTTTATTATTTGGCAATCGCTAACATATGATTTAAATAACATGAAGAATGTTTTCCAAGATATATCACAAGTTGAGATGATTGATGAAAGACCGCAAACCTGTTTAAATACATTAACACCGAATTATTTCGTGTTTTTTTAGTCTTTATATTTTTAGTTATGAAACTATATAAAGTATTCATAACTAAACTGTCAAGAGTATAATATGTCAAATCCTTATGATTTATACTGTAGTTTTTTACTAAATGAAGAACAAAAAGAACCTGAGAACAGATACACTAATTTCAAAAATAATGAAGCATATACAAATATATTAGAACATGTTACTGAAAGATTGGGAGAACAATATTTAAAACTTATTACTGAAGAGTTTCCAGAAATTACAGAAGAAGATGTGATAAAATATCTTACTATCAATGACCGTTTTGGTAATACTGTAAAGAACACCTATGTTACAAGTGGTGGAACCATTATTTCGTGTTCTCCTACATCACTTCGTTATGTTTATCATGCACTGATAATTTTGAATTATTACAAAACCACCGAATGTGAAAACATGGTTGAACTTGGTCCAGGCTACGGTGGTCTATTTTTAGCAATTAATTATTTTGCAAAAATATTAAACATTCATATTGTAAAGTTTCATATCATCGACCTTCCTGGTGCTAACAATCTTATCGATTTTTATTTGAATTATCATAAAGATGTTATTACAATTCCATATGAATTACACGAATCTTCCAAATATGGCGCAACCGTTCCTTCCGAAAGATTATTTGTTATTTCCAATTATTGTTATACGGACATTGACACGACAGAAAAGGAATATTATTACAGTCATTTACTCAAAAAAGCGGATTCTGGTTTCATCATTTGGCAATCGATTGCATTTGATATTGAATATTCTAAACAAATATTCCAACATATAGTTTCTGTCACTGCAGAAAAGCCACAAACATGTTTCAATGCATCTAAACCGAATTATTTCGTTTTATTTTGAAAATGCAAGTATTTCGGTTTATTTTAGAACAGACCACGATTCGTCACCAACACGCTTGGGAACAATTGTCCATCCTGGATAATGTAAGTCGGGTCTGTTTGTCTCATAACACACAATATATCGGTCATCACACTCATTTAAAAACGAACCCCACCACGCCAACGTTGATACTGAAACAATATTGTTTTTAATAAGTGAAATAATCCAGATATCTACATAATCCTTTTCACTGGAATAAATGAATTCTATACCTTCATATTTTGGGTTTTTATCAAAAATATGTTGGCAATAACTTCGATTATCTGTTAGCACAACAAATTTTTTAATATTTTTGGTCTTTATCATATGGTCTATACATTCCAAATATCCTCGTTGATATTCAACCAATTTACTTCGTATTTCAGGAATTTTAAAATAATCGTCACCTAAACGAACATGAATCGAACAAACATCTTCTTCCAAAATCACAGGATATTTTTTATGGATATTGTATTGTTCGTAAGGTAGTGGTCGAAAACATTCCAAAATTGTTGAACGATGTTCAGTTAGATTACGGAAATTTTCAAAATAACCGAAAAAATTCATATTTTTAGACGGAGATATATCCAGAATATATTCGCGATTATTTTCACCCGACAACTTTATAGGATAGTACATTGCATCTAAATATTCTGGAGAACATTCTGTTATTATGTTACGAAATATGGTTTCCTTTTTTTCCAATTTTTCTAATTCAAAATATGTTTTCAGACCTGGTACGCAGAGAGTTTTGTTGTATTTTGTGGCATAAGCAAGTCCTGCAGAAATTTGAAACAGCATATTACCTATACCCGTGTGTTTGTTGGTTATATACCAAGGATATGCTTCGTGTTTTACTGAATAATGTGTTAATGTGATAAAAATGTTGTCTGTCTGCATTTAATAGTATAATATAAAAATACCTTTATATTACTACAAAACAAAATAAAAAATAAATGATTGTTATATTATATAATGCTTGAAATTGTAGTTGCATATTATAACAGTTCCTATTATAAAAATACCATCAAATTGTTTCCCGAGGCGCAGGTTGTCGTATATGACAAATCCATGTTAGACCCGTGTGATTTATCTGGAGAAAGAATTACAGTTCAACATATTGAGAACATGGGTCGTGAAGGCGAAACCTATTTGCGACATATTATTGAAAATTATGATAAATTAAATGAATATACATTGTTTATCCAAGATGACACAAATAATCATATACCCGACCCGTCTGTTTTTTGTAAAATAACACGAGACGCCATGAACAACAACAAATTATTTCATCATTATGCAACTTCATGGAAAGTTGGGTGGGCAACCTACAGTAGAACAATATGCAACGGGCATTGTACGTTGGAATCATTTCCTTATCCGATGGTGATACAAGATATTTGTCAAAAATTCGGTATTTTTTCACCATATGAATATACCACTGAAACATGTGCGTTTTTATTGGTTCATAAAGACAAAATACGGCAAAGAACCAAGGAATTCTATATTCAAATAAAAGAATGGCTGCTGGAAGATGATTCACACGGTTATGTTCTCGAACATATATGGCATCTTATCTTTCTATAACATTCTTTTTGAATATTTCCAAGAAAAGTAGTCTTATAAAAAAGTAGTTTGGAAAAGTATTCTGAAATTTTTGATTTTGGACATTTATAAAATGTCCATTTTCCATTTTGTTGGCGGACTTTTTTTTTTCTTTTTCTGAAAAGTGAGTTGAGAGCATAATGCAGTAAAATGGAAAATAATATTTTTTGTATGACTGCATAACTTTTTTATGAAAACTATTTAGAGCTTTTTTTTGTGTTAGTAAATATATAAACAAAATGCTAACATTACCTAACAAAAACAAGCCACATATTTTTACTTGTTTGAATTGTGACTATAATACGAGTAAAAAAGGAAATTATAACGCACATTTACTCACTGCAAAACATAAACTAATAACATTCCCTAACACATCTTCAAGCCAAAACAAGCCAGATGACAATACAAGTAATGATGATAATGATAATTTATATTTACCTGCAATACAATGTCAATCCAAAACAAGCCAAAACAAGCCAAAACAAGCCAAAATATTATCGTGTGTAATATGTAACAAAATATATAATTCAAGAGCAGGTTTATGGTTACATAAAAAGAAATGTATAATTTTACAGTGCAAAGCCCTTGATGAAGACCCAACACCAGTAGATTCTACTAAATTAACTATAAATAGTGATATTATTTTAGAGATTATCAAGGAAAATCAAGAATTCAAAACATTGCTTATTAACCAACAAAAGGAGAACATCTTGTTGATAAATAAAATGGTAGAGATAACACAGAATTCATTGATAGTTCCTACGACTATCAATAACAACACGACGAATAATACAAATAACAACACTCAGTTTAACCTTAATTTATTTCTGAATGAGAACTGTAAAAATGCTGTAAATTTTTCTGATTTTATCAATAATATTCAGGTTACTGATGATGATTTGGAGAACAATGTTAAAATGGGATTTGTAGAAGGTGTTACTAAGATTATTATGGACAATCTGCGACAATTGGAACTCACAAATCGACCGATTCATTGCACGGATGTAAAGCGGGAAACTATTTATGTGAAAGAAGAAGAACAGTGGGACAAAGAAAACAGTCATAAAGTCATTCAAAAGGGGGTCCAAAATATAACATGTAAAAATATGCAGCAATTGTGTCAGTGGCGTGAGGAGAACCCATCGTATGCTGATGATATGGATTCAGTATTAGGCGAAAAATCAATTGCAATGCAACAGAATTCCTTGGCAGGAACGAAACGAGACGACTATTACCCGAAAATCATCAAAAATATTGCGAAAGAAACCATCTTGGATAAAAAACGAATGATAGAATAAAAACAATATAAAGTTTTTGTAATTTTATTATACAAAAGTGTAAAATGAAAAAAGAGAACATTGTTGAAAAATTAACACAGTGTATTCAATCCAAAACACCAATATGTTATTCAAAATATGGCGACGGAGAATATATATGTGCGAATTATGGAAAGATACCAGAAACAGGTGATGCAAATTGTGACAACGACCCGTATAGTGAAAAAAAGGGCAAAGGAATCATCGATTCTTTCCTACATATTGTGAATAATTTGGAAAATACCTATATTGGAGCGTGGGAGACAGAAAATGTAACAAATTATTGGAAATCATTAATAGAGAATGAAAACAAGATAAAATGGGCGAATTATCACACATTTATTGTAGGTGATGAGGATTTTGGAACAGACCAACTGGAAAAAAAGGTAGCACTCTATAAGGCAATTCAAGAATCACCTTTAAAAAAAATAATGGTATGCAATCCGCTGTTATTAAAAGCAAAAGAATTATTCAAAGTGGATGAAATGGTGCATGTTCCATTGAATAATTGGTTCGAACAACATTATTACCATGTTTTAAATAATATCAAATCAAAATTAAATAATGGAGAACAACCAATTATATTGACAGCGTGTGGAATGTCAGCAAAAATTTTAATTGCAGATTTGTCAAAAGAATACCCGAATGGAATATTTTTAGATATAGGTTCTGCAACCGACTATTTATGCACGACATGTGATACTCGTGGTAGAAAATATACATATTCCGATTTATTTGCACTATTTGAACCCATTTTACCCCAAGATTGGCATGACCCAAAATACAATCAGGTATATGAAAATTCAAAACGATTTTTACGGCGTATGTAAAAATGATATAAAAAGATGATGATTCATAATAAATATTATTATTATTATGAAAATATTTGTGATACATTATAAAAAATTACACGATAGAAAAAAAGATATAATAGCACAATTTGAAAAATTTAATTTTACAAATTACGAATTTATTGAACGATATGACCGTGATGAATTAACGAAGGAAGACAAACAAAAATTTGTAGAAGGGTATAAACCGTGTCAAATTGCGATAACATTGTCACATCTATATGCTTATAAGGAAATAGTCGAAAAATATCAAGGTGCTTTAATACTGGAAGACGATGCCATATTACATGAAGATTTTATTGAATTATTCAATAAGTATATTGACCAGTTACCTTCGAATTTTGATATGTTTTTTATAGGACATGGTTGTAATTTACACATTCCACAAGAAAAAATAAAACCTGAATGTAATGTTTATGAACGGCAAGAAACAAGATGCACTGATTCATATGTAGTTACAAAAAAATGTGCGCAAAGAATAACAAATTATTTTCATTGTTTGGACGAAAAGATTGATTCACCAGTAGATTTTTGGTTGAATACTGTATTCAAAGATTTGAACCTGAATGTATATTGGGCTGAACCACATATTGTAGTACAAGGTACGATGGTTGGAAAATACACATCATCACATTTATACGAAGGAGCAAATATATAGAAGGTTAGGCATCATAAAAAGGGTTATCGTGAATAGTCATACCGCAATATTGTTGGGGTGATTTTTTGTAGTCTTCGGGTGTATGAATACCAGCTTCTTTGGCATTTTGAAGAAGGAATTTGAAATTTTGCCAGAAGTCACTCTTATGTCCGATAGATTTGGTCATAACGTGTGATAATTCATGAATAGCGACAAACATCAATGTATGTTCGTCAATCAAATTATCATTTTCATTTTTCACTTTATTTAAACAGAATGCCAATTTTTCTCCTTTATTTTCACTGTATGCGGTATATTCACTGGTGGGTAATGTTTCCATAATTTTTTTAGGATTGTAACCTTTCACCAAGCGTTCGACATCTTCATTATCTTTGTGTTTTTCGCCAACATAAGTAACTAATTTTTTACATTTTTCTGTAATTTTCGCCAATAAATCCGAAGCCTTTTGAAGATTTGCACGCTCTCGAACGCAGTATTTATTACCATCAACAGTAGAAACGATACATTTTAATTGAAAGGAGTCACTATCAAAATAAATATATAAACAAATAGCGACAATAAAAGTGATAAGAACATATCCTAAAATGTCACTTTTAAACATAATTGTATATCATTATTATTTATTTTATTTTATCACAGTGTGATTTAATAATTTTAAGTGAAGGTAATTTTTCACCTACCAAGCATACACACATGTTCGACTTAAAGAAATATTTTTTGATAAGATTATTGATATCACTTACAGTGCATTTTTTATAGAATTTATCGTATATCTTGGTATAAGAAATCGTTTCTTCACCTGGATATAATAAACAATATAGCCCATTGTGTGATGCCATTACATCATTATTTTCCATATTGATTGTTAAGGACCCCTTCAAATAACCTTTGGTTGTCTTTAATTCTTCTGTAGTAATACCATTATCAACAAGGTCATTGATTAAATCAATTAACAACGGAAGAACGCCTTTTTGCGAACCATTTTTAATAATTTTTTTGTTATTCATTTCACTATAAATAATTAAGTCGCCATTAGCACCATTATAATCGGTATAAACAGTCGAAGTATATGTAAGTCCGTTTTCTTCGCGTAATAACATAAATAAACGAGAATTAAACAGACTACTTAATATGGTTTTTAATATATTCAATTTATATTTGTCAGTTGTCATTGTTCGAAAACATAAATACATATGAATTGTATTCATATTGGGTCTGTTAAATAAATTGTATTTAATTTCGTGTTGTGGTGTAATATTAGGGTTGATACGATAATTATGTGATAATTCCAAATATTCATTTGCGTGATGTTTTAAAAAAAAACTTTTTTCTACAAATTTTTTAATTTTTTGAAAAGAAACACTGCTAACAATACTAAGAATCATTCTTGAAGGGATATAAAATAATTTATAGAATTTAACGACATCATCATAATTAAATTTTTTCTTGTGGTAATCCAATGCATCAATAGGTAAAGCATATGAACTCCCTTCGTATAATATTCTGTCAGCATTTTCATCAATAATAATCTCAGAGTTATCAGAATTACTGATATTTTCTTCTATCACAACCTGTTCTTCTTTGATAAATTCACTTTTTTTGAAAATAGAATTCAATAACATATCTGATAAAATATCAATACTATTGTCAATAAAGTCATTATGACATTTCAATGTATAACATGTAAAACTTTTTTCAGTGTATGCATTTAAATTCCCACCATTTTTATCAAAATGAATTAATATATCTTTTGCCGAAGGTAAATTTTTAGTTCCTTTGAAACACATGTGTTCTGTAAAATGAGAAACGCCTCGAATATCATCAGTTTCATAAGCCGAACCAACATCACAAACAACTTGTATAGCACAAACAGGTATTTTATTCAACGATTTTTCATATATAATACGAAAACCATTAGGAAAAATAAAGGATTCTATACTCATTATGAGATGATTATTATAATAATAATGATATTATTATAATCAAAAAAATACTAAATAATTATCGTAAATTCCACACAGAATCTAATGTAGATTTACACCAAGTTCCAACGGAACGCGACCAAAATCGGGTTCAATTGTGCTATTGTTCCATGGTCCAACATTAGTCTTGGGAATAATAGGGTCGGATCGTTCTTGTAGATTAGCATTGCGTAATGTTTGACCGATAGTATCTAAACCAATCAAATAACCAGCATCTAATAAATCGGGCATAACAATGTTACCTTGATTTAACATGTTGAAATCGCCAAATTGGGTGTTATTGTCCTTGGGTAAAAGGTCAGCAGGGATGACAGTGTTACCTGCGTTATAACCACCAGTAGCAGGTGCAGATGACATGATAGATTGAGTATTACTTGTCTTGTTAGGTTGTGATGTAGGTTTAACAACAGCAGGTTGAGATAACATTGGTTTTACAGGAACAGGAGGTGAAGCCATTATTCCATTCAATGCGGAATTGTCGCCAAACCCAGTACTGAAACCTTGGGACATTTTGTGACTACCTTTAGTATTAGAATAAGAATACAAGATGAAACACAATATCAAGAAAAATCCAAGAAACAATACTTTTTGTGATGTAAAAAATTTTAATAAACCACGTTGATTCTCTTTGAACATTATGTTTATATAAACGGGTGACAAAATTATTTCTCATATTTGTTAATATTATTTGCTAAATATTTTTACATATTTTCCAGTTCTTATTCCATTCCAATAATGATGTTTTTAAGTTAGCAGTATTATGTGCCAAAAACTTTCGAAAATAAGCAATTATGCAGCTTAAAATTATTCTTCGTCACTAAAGTTTAAACTTTCTTCATCAAAATCACTTTCTTCACTTATTTCTTCCAACATATGGGTATTTTTAATTCGTTTTGCCTCAAGGTAACTGGATAATGCTAAATCTTTAGCTAATTTTGCTTTTTTCATCGCCTCTTTATACATTTCATAAAATACATCATTGCGTTTTTTAATTGAAACAGAATTTTCAATAGGCATTTTTTCTAAATCAAACTCTACCTCAAATAATTCGGGATTATCCACCTTTTCTTTTAGTATTTCTACATTATTTCCATCTGTTGGTTCTAAACCACATTCTTCTAATTTTAGTTCGATTGGATTAACCGTATATCCATCAAATAATTCGGTTAAAACAGGTTCTGGGATTATATTGTTTTCTTGCAATTCTCCTTCGGTAACTAATGTATTCATTAAGGGAACTAATGATGGAGTATTATCAGGTATATCATCGTGTTTAGTTTTTTTGATTAGAATACATTTATCAAAAATGTTCTCTTTTTTTAACATTAAAAGTTGTTTTAATTCCATTTCAATTTGAAATCCTTTTACAGAACATTTAACACCTTGAATTTCGATAATTGATATGATATTACGGTCTTCTTCAATACTTTCTATATCAATCGTATTTTCATTTTCATCATACACTTTAATGTTTGGTTTTCCTAAAACAGTGGGTAAAAGAATTCGAAGATTGTAAAATTTACCAGATTTGAATAATTTTAATGAGGATGCAAACGAGTTTTCAATGTCATCTTTTTCTAAATTTGATTCGAACCATTTGTCTCGTTTTGTAAAAATGAATGATTTACTGTAATTTTCTAAATTTTCAATCCATTGAATAAAAGGTTCATTTTCAATAGTAAACATCAAATCACAATACATTTTTTTAGCTGTTTTAATCATGCCAGGTTTGATTCTACATTTGGGAGTTTGAATATATAGTGGATTGTCATTTATAACAAATTTACTAAAATGATTTCCACCAGAAACAGACGATGGAGGTGTAAGTAATAATTTTTCAAAATCAAATTTTTCATTAGGGTCATATATTGCATCCATGTTTATGATTAATAAATGATTCTATTTTTTTTTTGTTAAACTTACGAAATTAGGTGTTATATAATTTCGTAATAAATAATGTATTATTTTCTGTGTTTAAGCCAAATGACAAGTATCCGTGATACTTGTATTAATTTTTTTAAGGACGAGAACATTAAAAAGGAAATAAATGAAATCGTGAAACCGATTGTAACAACTATTTACAATGAAATATACATGTATTTATGGTTTATCTGTATATATCATGTTTTTTTAATATTTATTGTTTTAGCAAATCTTTATTTGTTGCTATGTCTAATCCAAACCAGTAGAAAACATAATTCGTTTAATTTGGGTGGTGATTCTATATGATAATTTAGAAATATTTTGTAATGATAA
>Ga0214919_10009527_pt1 | contig 12505 bp, 11 predicted proteins | sample LL1503_MetaG_FD_177994 | JGI IMG/M metagenome (GOLD analysis project Ga0214919, IMG submission 177994) | Freshwater microbial communities from Lake Lanier, Atlanta, Georgia, United States - LL-1503 | ecosystem: Environmental > Aquatic > Freshwater > Lake | place: USA: Georgia | collected...
GCTGCTGAGTAAAAGACATTTCCTGCTTTTTAGGGTATGGGCCAACTCTATTCAATTTTTTGCTATACTATAAATAGGAATGCCTTTACATACATATTTACCGCAGTATTTTCGCATGTTTGGTCTCTTTGAGCCAAAGCAGGAAAGCGTTGAGCCATTTTATACAGATTCCGAACAATGTGGCTCACTACGTGCTCTTTTGGCACAGCGTACTGGTAAGAAAGAAAAACTAGAACGCTTCTTAAAAGATTCCTGTGCGTATCGTTTCTGGTGGAATCGCGAACCGGATGCGGATAAACTGCGTAAAAAACTCTATAAAGTTATGACATTTACGCATATTGGAGAGAAAACATCTGAGTATGCTGGAAAAGACCAGATTATGCAATATATTGATACATCTCTAGACCGACTCAAAACTCTTATTGATACAGAGGGCGTTGATTCACCTAAATTAGATGATATTGAGGAAAGTTTAACTGCGTGGTGTATGGAGGCCCGCCTAGTTGATTTTCTAGGCAAAATTAATCAAGATGCTGAAACCGAGACTTTTAATAATGAAGGTGCAATTCAGTATAAGACCCAGTTTTCCGAGCAGTTAGTTGCCTTACTTCTAACACAAGAATTTTACGACCAGTACCTTTCTAATTGGAGCTCGGCGGCTGCTTCAAATGCGTCAGAAGGAGCAAAAGCTGCTGGTGCTTCAAAGTTAGCCGAAGGTGTTGCTACTGTATCCGCTAAGACAAAGGATAATAAGGATTATACTGGATTTATCCTGAGCAAATTAGCAGAGATTGTTGCTGAGAAGGAAAGTGCTGGAAATACTAATATTGATAATTTATTAATGATGGGAATTGAAGCGGATATTCCTACACTACAGGACCTATATAAGAAGGGGTATCTGAAGATTCCTGAATCATATTTTACTGGTGGAGGCAATAATAAGACAGCTATCATTGAGTCTCTTTTAGACTTATTTGATATAAGTGATGCTGAGAAGGCAACTCTGCGTATACGCTTAGAAAAAGCATCTATCGAAAAATTAAAAACAACACTGGCACAGCGTCGGCAAAAGGCAGGATTGCCTCGTGCTCGTAAGCAAACACGGAAACGGCAAATACGGAAACGGCAAACACGAAAGAATTAAATTTATAGACTTAAATACATATTTTGTGCAGTTCAACTGCTTCTTAAAAATATGTATTACAATTTCAAACTAAAAGCCGGATAAATCTGTCCGTTCAACTGTTTCCGTTTTCCGAATATTGACTTTATCATAAATATCGCAATTGCCTATCCAATGACGGAAATCCTTATTTCTATATTTTCCAAAACGGCGTAATTCATTAAGAACATTTCGTGGAATACACATCGGTGTTGTTTTACTAAGCGGTAGTACAGTAGACATACAAAGCGGTACAGATAATGATTCAATTTCACCTTCACTGCCAACCATTATTGTTTTTCGCATAGCAGCCGGACAGATTGCGCCATCACTAATTCGTTCAAGGCCACATGAATTAGATTGTTCGAATGGACTCTGGTCTTCTCGCAAGACAACACAGGATTTTGCTTGAGCGGGGCATTTTTGAGGAGCAGCTGAAGTAGGAGCAGCTGCACAGCAGAATCCCCCTATACCATCCTCTGTTGCTCTATAGGGTTTCTGGGTAGTACAGTCCCTAGCACCCAACTCAGAAAGAAGTGATTGTATCATAGAACCACAGAATTTCATCGGTGTGCCGAATTCATCCATCATTTCACCTCCTAAAGAACAAACATGGGGGATAGTGCTGGAATCATTCCTAGGATAACATCGGCCTTCTGTGTGATCTATGCGACCCCGGCAGCAGATTGAATGCCCGTCTCTATCTGTGAAAAACTTAAAACCAGGCGGGCATAGAGGTGCGATACTGCCTTCTGTAACAGGTTTTGGATTACGGGATTGTGCCATAGTTGCGAAAGTTTCTTCTAGCATTGATGGTAACCGGCTATGTTTGAAAGAAATGAGAAAAACGGTGATAGCAGCAGCAAGTAGTAATATAATCATTGTCTTCATAAGACTCCTATGATATACGGTGATTTTACTAAGGCTAGTGCCTGTAACAAATTGATAGAAGTCCCCATAGAACACCGCCGCCCATTACAACTCCACCAATAAAGATTCCAACCGGTGCTGCTAGAATATCTTCAAAGTCACCCGGCTGAACTGTTGAGTTTGAGACGGGAGGACCTGCTAGACCCACATCATCTTCCAATTTCTTAGGCCCATAAAGCTCATCTGCTAAAAATACTTTTCGGGCTTTCTCATCAACTACGATTTTATCACCACGAATATCCTTCTTCGGGTCAATGGGTCGGCATTTCAGAGAGTCCATACGCTTGATTCCAGCAGGTAAGTCTACAGGGGCCTCGGCCGCAGACCCTACACGAAGACCTGTCTTGTAAAGAGCACAAAAGCGACGAAGGTCATCTATATTTACAGGGTCAGAAGGAGGCTCCATTTCAATTACGCGATGAGCTGACTTTAGACGTTCAACATCTTTTACCCGAATATTAACGGGTGTTTGTAAAACAATAAATTGTATGGCATAGGAGTCAGGAAGACACTGACTGTCCGGATTAGGAAGACCGTATCCACGATTTTTTAAGTCCTTTCCTGTGTAGAGAATTGCTGGTGTTTTATCAGTCAAAATACTTGTAAAACTGGGTAGATATTCAGACCGTAAAGCCGCGTCGCGATTCAAGAACTCAAAATAATCGGCCCCTTTTCCAGTACCGATTTTAATAGGAATAATTAGGCATAAATCATCTCGAATCTGCTGGAGACGTTTTGCAGGTTTGGGGTTCCGAAAATACATGTGAATTTCACCAGCAGGTGTATTTTCAGCAGGGCCTCGATGCATTCCAGGAAAATGTAAAATTGTATCGGAGATTGTAAATCTTTGCCGTTCAAACATGAGTGAAATCTGTGGGTTTTCTTCAATAAGTTGTCCATCATGAACTGCTCTTTCTAGGAGTCTACCGGGGCCAGGTGTACTTCCAATAATACGAATTTCTGATGTTTTATATTCGGGTAGATCGCCCACCTTTAATAATTTTGGAAATTGAAAAGGTGTCTGTGTACAACTCAAACTATTGAATGGAAATACAGGTTTATCTGTCATTTATCCCTAACCTGTAAAAGGATTATAAACTAGCGATTTTTGCCTATAGATATTGGCTTTAAATGTCTGTCCTTGGGCGGGGCTACTGACTTCGTCGCCATCATAGATTTCATCGCAACCATTATCATCATCGCAGTCACGATTCTTGTAACGGATGGGTACTTGGACCGGATTGAGACCGTCTGTTCGTGTGTAATAATTCCACTTATTACGGGATGCCATTGTTCGCCGTCCATAAAGCGGTACAAGCGTGCGTTCAGGATTGGCGGAAAGCGGTGAACCACCCGGAGCTACTAGCAAACCAACTTGCTGGAAACTTTCGGCGTAACCCTGTGTAGGGAAATTGAAAACAGAACCTGCTGTGTTAAAATCGGGGGGTGGTTGATATTGCCTCTCGGGGGCCGGGGGGACTGAATTACCCCCTCCACGAGGCAACCACTGTTGTGGTACTGCGGCTTTTGTACTGGAACCGCCGCCGGGCATTTCCAATTTAATATTTATATCTCCGCGATTTTGAAATGCAAGATATACAAATAATCCGCAGATAACAACAGAACCTGCTAGAATCAACATCAATGTTGTCTGTGATAAGTGAAACCCACCTGGCTGTTCTGACATAAAACCGCCACGTTGTTTAAATTTGCGTGCCTTAACCATCCTACATATTGTGTAGGTTTAAGCAGTACTGGGGTCGGAGCCAAAGAAACTCTTGAAAGTCTTCATGATTTCCTTGCCATCACTGACAAGCGGCTTCAGATTATTAAGATTTGCCATCAAGTCTTTTTGAACGGAGATTAATTTCTGCGTATCTGTCGTTAATGCTTGGACTTGCTCAGGCTTAAGTTGCTTATATGCCTTCATGAATGTTGAGCCAACATCCATGTGATGGTCACCGTCTGCTTTTTCAGAGGGAAGATGATATTTCTTTGAACCTGTTCCCAAGAACTTACTACTCAGAGCATCAATGTCAGAAGGTGCTGGCCCATCATCCTCTTTCATATTCTTCATCATTTCTTTGAGCATTTCCGGCTTCTCTTCCTCAGATGCTTCTTCGGCAGCATCTTCAAAGCCTTCCCCTTCTTCCTTCTTCTCTTCAGCAGGTTTCTCTTCAGCAGGTTTCTCTTCTGCAGGTTTCTCTTTAGCAGGTTCCTCTGTAGTTGCCTCTGCTGCGTCCTCAAAGCCTTCCCATACGCGGTGACCACGGAAAGGTGTAGGAACAAAAATAAGAGTTATAAGTACTGTGATTAGAACACGGAATCCAAGACTTAGGCTGCGAACTGTTGTTAATCCAGCATAGGTTAGAAGACCAGCGATAATAGGTAAAAAATTATTAGCTTTCGCAGCCTTTGCGACAGGTAAAATAGCAACTAGCAGAATCGCTAATGTAGCCACTTCGGACAATTTAAAGCCAAAAAAACCGGACATTCCCTACTATACTCCTATAATATCAGAAAGCAATTGATAGCCCGCAAATAAGAGACCAGCAATCAAGGATAGAAGCACCAAACCGACCATTGACAGTTCGGAGCCAGCACGAAACGCCCAGGGTGCGTATTGCATGATGGATGTGTGAAATAAGGGGAGATTAAGAAGAAAAAACAGGGCAGCCACAACAATGGGAGCACGGATACGGTCCGCCATGTATGACCACATATCACCCTTTTGAGTCGGAGGGGGCATCTGAAGTTGAGGAGCCGGATTCTGCTGGGGAATCTGGCTATATGAGCCCATCATTGAGGAGAAATCCTGTGCTGACGGAATTGAGTTACCAATCATGTGGGCTGTTGCGGGATTGGGGTCCATTGTATATTCCTGCGTGGATGAAATGGGCGGCTCTTGAAGAACCAGGCGGGGCGGTCCCTGTTGCTGAAAAGCAGCACCATTAGGGCTTCCGGCTCCCGCACTACCATCATTCATATCAGCAAGAATCTTACTTACGAGACTTGCATCATTTTGCCCGGGCCCGTCCAACTTATCAAGAGGGGTGCTTTGAGACATTTATTATAGATAAATATATCAAAGAAATTGTGTGAACGCATAAGCGAAGCGACCCTTTAGGGCAAGGTGACGCATAAGCGAAGCGACCCTTTAGGGCCGAAGCGACCCTTTAGGACCCTATAAGTCAGTGTCTGCAAAAGAAACAGTCTTGACAACATCTTTTTTATCTGCTGGACAGACAACCGGTTTTACTTTAAATTCATAACATCCTTCGCCGATTTGATAGACAGTATTCTGGAATTTAACAACATCAGGCCCACGGATAATAATACAATCCGGCCCTTTACACAGAGGTCTCATCATTGCTGCTAAACCAAATCCTATGACGCAACTCAATATAAAAGCAATACGAGGGTGTTCCATTAGTTCCATTAAATCAAGCATTGCCCCTACTTTTATCTTCTAATATAATAGGTTAGGGATGCGATTCTTCAATAAAATACAACTTCTCCCACTCATGATAAGTTTTTTTATTGGTTTTTTTGTGGTCTATATTCTTAAACCCAGCCCGGTTATTATATACAAGAATCCCAATTTGGATAATGCTGGAAAGGTAACTTACATGGATAAGAATGATGTGTGTTTTCAATATATTGTTCAAAAAATAGATTGCGATAAGAATGAAGACAAAATATCAGTATATCCTTTACAATAAATTAGACGGCGGCAGCCTCTTGTAGCATTAAATTAATTTCCCGCTTATCTGCCATTGAATTGTATTTAAAATATATATTCACAGGCGGAGGAGAAATATTACCAGAAGGCGGTAGAGGATATTCAAATGCTTTTACTATGCGTTCACATCCCGCACCTAATTCGCACTTATCACCTTTAGGTCCCTTTGGTGCTGCTTCAGCTTCTTTTTGATACATAACTCTCTGTGCTAAAGCGACCTGTTTAGCAGCCTCAACAGAAGGACTAATTTTATAATTTCCAATTGCCTGAGCTAATTCAGCATAGGCCTGCTGGAGTTCTTCGCTACGAAGAAGAGTTAGTTCTGCTTGTTCTGTACGTTGTTTGTTAAATTCTTGCAGAGAAAGTGTATACTTCTCATGGTCCTCTTTGGTTGTTTGATTGCGATATAGATCAAGGCCTCTATATACATCTACTGCCCGGGGTAAAGCAATTTCCTTAATTGTTTCACTCAGGTTTTCGGGATTTTTCACAATAGGAATACCTTTTTCATAATCCATGACGATATTAGTATATCCTCTTTCAGCTACCTTCGTCCATGTCTTGATATCAACAATTGCTTTAGGATTTCCGAAAACACCTAACTTCTTTTTGGCTGCTGGAGGCATTCTTCTCTACTGAGTCAAATTTTCTTTTAGAAAATCAATTATTATCTCAGAGATGAGTGATGCAACGGGTAAAATAATTGGTTCAATGTTTCTTAATGGAGTTATACATACTATTCTGCCAGCACTTGGTATTGCGGGCTATATGAAGCTTGCTGAAGCACCGAATTTACAAAGCACAAATGCTTTTTTAACAGTACTCATATTTATTGTTTTGGGTTCGTTTATTGCTAATTTAATTTCATTTATGATTGTTCAGAGTTCAGTCTGCGGTAAAGTATTTCAAAGTGAACATATAGCAAGTCTTGCTGGATACGGTGTACTTATATCAATTATATTTTTTAGTTTATCATGGCATGTAGGATTTGTTGGAAATATTATTCGCGATACACTAAAAGGTTCACAGGAGGAGGAGGAAAATTCAGAACCCGACCAGTTTGTTGAATCCATCGTCCATGCATTTTATATGTTCTGGGCGGGGATGTATTCGGCGGCGTCACTTTCTTGGTTTGCCACAGCATGTCCTTTGCCCACTGTTTAGGCTTGGCTGCTACCCGGTGGAGGTGAGTCGCCATAATATACATACATAGGAACCTGATTTCTGCTGTATTTCTGGGTATTCAGCACATAATATCCATTGCGGGTTTTATTCAGACCCATATTTTTACTTATGGGCTCGGCTTCCACATTGGCGAAGTCATTTATGTCTTGCTCTACTGTAGCCGGGGCCGGCTCATCGACCTCAATTGGCTCAAAGTCTGCTGTTTCTTGAGGCTCTCCAATCATCCTACGCTGTAAAAATGTTGCTATCAAATAACTTAATAATGCCCAGAGTATAGAGAAAAGCCAAAAGGGCATATACGTGTGATTCGGGTCGGGATTCAACGAGAATTCTTTCCATGTGCCGCCAGGATGGAACATGACAGAGGGGCGAAGATAAAGAACAACCGTTGTACCAATTAAATAAATGGTTAATGCTAAAAATAATACATGCATGTTCCTGTTTTAACTACAGAAATATGTGGGTATTTTATTCCTCTATCGCTGGTTACTCTGCTCGTTCTTGTGCGTCTATGTCCTCATGTCCATAGCCGCGATCTCTGCGGGATTCCCCGCCACCAAAAGAAGCAAAACCAAAATCCGCTGCTAGGCTGCGACCCTCTGTCAACTGAGGAGCATCCCGCAGACCCATCTCAATACGCTGATTACGGTCATGCTCGTATAGGTCAGCGTTATAATCACGGACATTCTGACCTATCGCCCATTTGCCAATGCGGAATTTCTTCTGCATCTTTTCAACGGCTTTATCTTCCTCATCTAACCGGTCAAAAATACTAATAACATAATTGCGTTCTATTTCAGCACGTTTGAGTAGGATTTCTTCTAATTCTTTCTGTGTTGGTAGACGAGCATTACTTGCCGCACGCTCCATATTTTGAGCAATAAATACAATAACTTCTTTCATGACTGTCTCAATTTCCGGTTTCTCTACGCCTGCTTCAGAAGGTAGATTCTTATAGAGCGATGACCCGGTATTGACAATGTCCAAGAAAAAACGAGCAAAGACAAATCGTAAAATATATTGTCCCTCTGTCTCTGTAAATCCTAGCAGAGGTTCCTCAAAAATGAGATTCTTCCACATTTTCATCCAAAGACCCAATTCGCGACCAAGACGATTACAGACTTCCCGCATTTGAACTGAACCACCCGCAATTAATTCAGTATTATGTGCCATGATTTCATTTAGTAATTTCTTATGCTCAGGAGCAATTTTCATCCATTGTTTTACATCACGTAGTGAAACCTTATCTTCCTTTCCAGGTTTCTTCATGATTTGTGCCTGTGAATAGAGAACTTCCGAATTACCTCTGCCTTTTACTTCACGCAGAGATGTTACAGTTGATATCATATGAGCACGGGCTTTTTGGAGAAGCGGCGATACAAGGGCTGAAGCAATAGAGTCACGGCCTGTACTGAATGGATTTTGTGTAATAATATCAAGGTTATTTAAAAATCCAGCAGCAACAGCTTCAGCACGGTTCTTGCGTGTAGCAGTGGCTCCTATTTTTCCACTTAAAACCTGTTTTGCCATATCATAGCGTCCCACAAAGTCACCCCATGCTTCAGCACGAGCAGCCGGTCTATCGGCCATCTGTGAATCATTGAGCTTCTTAAGAATTATTGCGACTTGCTGCCACATTCCCGCATCATCGGAGCCAAGAGCCGGAGCAGCAATCCACTGCTCGATATTCTTGAGAAGTTGCGGTTCATCTGGTTTTATATACGGAGCCTGTGTTCTATTATCACGTCTAGCAGCTAGAATCTTTTCAAATTCGGCTTCACTATAATCTACATTTTGGTCATCCAAAGCCGGTTTTCCTTCTTTCTCGGGGTCAATAATATCGGGACTTACAGGGAAACGGAAACCGCAGTTCTTACATGTATTACCATAGCTAATCTTGTGCGGTGAGCCTATCGCAGGACCTCTGTAGCAATTACGTAAGAAAAGTTTGTATAAAATATTCTTTGGTATGTCAACTTTAATAACTGGAATGTCACGAGGAGTCCACGGTGTCCAAATGTGAGTTCCAGCAGGTGTTGATGTAGGTGTACGCTGCTCAATTGTTCGAAGTGCATTTGCTAAACGCCGAGCCTCTTCTTCTAGGGGCGGTAGACCAAGAACTTGTAGACCACCGATTCTAATATTCTTCAAACTCATTGGTGAAGAATAACTATCACTGCGGTCTAAACCATAGATAATAGCAGCATCTTTTTCAGCCTTCTTATATGATTCCATCTTCAACTGACCATAGAGTACTGCTAGACGATAGAGGAGATTCTTGCGTGGTCCATCCGACCCAGCAATATTCATTGTAGCAACGGTTTGATTTGGATCTGCTGACGTTGGTTCATTCACTACATTTGCTGGAAATTGAATAAATGGCTCGGGCATAAACCCAGTAGGTAAATGGTCTTTTGCTGAAGCACGCTCCTTCTGCTTCTCTAGTGTTAGGCTTTCCACGCGTTTCTTGATTATTCCGCGGAGTTCATCGCTAATATCAATCTGCTTACCTGATTTAGAGGTACCGAGCAGTAGATTAGTTACAGTTATCATTGCCTTCTTAATAGCATCTTGGCGTTTCGCAATATCGGGTAGTAGACTCCATGATGTAGAGGACCATGGATCTTCACGACGCTGGATAGATGCTACACAGCACGCAACATAATCTAAGGCTCCACTGCCCACTTCATCCGGATTCATTCCCTCTGTTGGAAATCCTTGAATTGAAAACCGGCATTGGCTGAAAGGATGTCTAATTACAATTGGCGGTGAAGCAGTTTGAAGCATAAACATGAATAGTGAAGCGACAACTCCTATACGCTGATTACGGCTATATTCCTCATACGATGGAAGTTTTCCGCGTGTGCCTCTCTCTTTTAGAGCCTGTATTTGCTTATCATACAATTCCCGTGTTGTAACTTTGTATTCTAAATAAACAATAGCATAGTGGATTATGTGGTCAATTACATCTTTAGACATATCAACTGCTCCAGCACGTTCGCTAATGACTTTGATGATTTGATAGAGTTTGGTTTCCTCTTCTGAGGCGTAGCGGATAACTTCTGTGCGTGAAACTAATTCAGTTAAATCAAGGGCCTTCTTATCATCGTCTTTTATTACAGAAGAACCGGAAATAGGAGCACCATCATCACTGTATTCTAAATGAGTATCGTATTCAATCTCTTGAATGGGAATACCGCAGTTCTTGCACGCATAATGTCCTTCAAATACGGGTCCACCGAACTCAATCAGCAATTTCTTATGGAGTGAAAGGGCGCGACCGGGGTGAAGAACCTCATCTAGTGTCAGCATTTCGTGAACGCAGACCAATTCTTTCTTACATTCTTGACACATAATCCAGTTACCTGTACGCGGGCCTCGAAACTTAGACAAGAATTCCTTGAATAATTCAATATAAGATGAATGATCTGTGCCCCTCTTAATAGCACGACGAACTGATATCAGGAATCGGACGTGGGGACATGAGTTAATCTGCGGTTTAGATCCAGTGCGTTTTAGTTGGTCAGCCAAAATCACCTGCCGATTATTTTCTGAATTTATAATATTCTTTAATTTAGTCTTTAGAAACTCGGGCTCAAATACCGTTTCGCGGCCTTCAAGAGCAGTTAAAATTGTGGCATATTGAACAAAGGCTTCGCCGCCGAACTTTTTCTCAAATTCATTCATAATGACTTGCGAATTATTTCTTAGTCCTGTTTCTTTTTCATTGAGATGCTTAATTAAAATATTTAAGAAAACGTCTTCTATCACCCGTTTATTGAGTGTATTAGGATGTTCAATAATGGGGCCGAATGTTTCGCCTTCTGTGGCATTTTCCGCCATTTTCTTACTTACACGTTGACGAGTTGAGGCGGCTGCCTGCATCCACATTGCTGTATTTCCGTTAATAAACGTCCATACTTCATCTTGAAGGGCCTTAGGATAGTCGCTGCGATTAGGAACAAACGCATCAAGTGCTACTGCTAAAAGAGGTGAAACAGGCGATAATCCATAAAGAGGCGTAATTGACCGTTTGAGATTATTGCTAATCCAAATATTCCAAAATTCGGGTGAAGCATTTTCAACTTGTTCTTTTGTAAGCATGAGTGAACGTGATTGGGAGTTTGCTTCGGTAACAGGAACAGGTAAAGGCTGGTTGAAAAGACCACGCTGAAAATCCGCAATCCGAATACGTGTCATCAAAGAAGGAATATTTACAAGAGTACGTGTACGAATTACAGATTCAGTGTCTAAGATAACATATCCTGTAGTTACAACTTGGTCCGCAGGCTGAGCCACTGTTTCATAAGGTACAAGCTTATGCGTAATTGCGCGTACGGAAGGGAGAAACCGTGTTGTTTGTACATCTACAGATGTTAGATATTCACTTGTAAGAGGGTCAATTGATTTGCCAAACGTATGAGCAAAAGAACTCTTCGCACCTTCCGGCAGTCCGGAACTAAAACCAGCACGTGAAATACCCGGTTCTGGAGCAATATACGCCTCTTGCTCATATGCTATCGCTTCTCTTACCCCTTCTCCGCCCGCTGCTAAATGTTCAAGTTGAAAGACATTATCTAAATAACTGAAAAAAGCAAGTCCATTTGAAGCCATTTCTCCACTTTCATACATCTTCAAACGTTTATCATCAGCATATTCAACGTCCATAGTAGATTTAAAAATGAGACGTGGATTTGGACTCAATTCACGTTTGTCCAAATATAATGTCTTCTTAACGTCATAAATTGGGATACATGCTGGAATATAAGAGGTGCTTACTTCATCTGTCACATCACGTAATATCTCAAATGTTGATTTCTGAATACCAATTGGCCGATTAGCTACATTTAGAACTACGGTAGACTGCTTGAGTGCTAGGAGATACTCTGTAAGTTGGCTTACTTCACGTAAGGCCTTTATGTTTTTTTGTTTATCGGGAGTTAAATCCATCACAAAATCATTATACATTTCTTGCCGTTGAATTGAGTCGGGATAAAAACGCTCAGCGGATGGGACTTCCTCAATCACTGATACAGGCATTATTTCACGGAGGAGTTGGTCAATGCTTTGAAATTGAAATATTGCCGCTCTTTCCTCCTGCTGCTGTTGCTCAAGTTCAGCAGCCCCGACAGCTTCAGCAGGTGTTGCCTCAGAAATAGCCGGAATTATAATTGCTACATCGGTTGCTGGGTCGGGTCCCTCGAAATTAAAATCCAAACGAACTCCATTTGTAAGAATCAGGGCATCTTCCGTATCTGTCGTGATTAATTCACTTACTACGCCACTTGTTTCATTCGTTTCAGGGTTAATTATGGCGGGTTGACCATCTAAAGAATAAAATTCAACTGTTTCACCGGGCTGTACACCAATCATCGCAGCATAATGCCAATATTCAGATTTAGCATGGTGTTGAATTGTCCAAATCTTATATTCATCTTTAAATTCGCCAGTTTCATCTAGTAAGAACTCTCTGCCAGTTGTACTGC
>Ga0214919_10009528_pt1 | contig 12505 bp, 13 predicted proteins | sample LL1503_MetaG_FD_177994 | JGI IMG/M metagenome (GOLD analysis project Ga0214919, IMG submission 177994) | Freshwater microbial communities from Lake Lanier, Atlanta, Georgia, United States - LL-1503 | ecosystem: Environmental > Aquatic > Freshwater > Lake | place: USA: Georgia | collected...
AACTCCGTTTTTCTTACCTCTTTCATCTTTCTTATATCCATTTATATTTTTGCTTAATTTATAGATTATATATTTTATTCTTAGAAAGTTAGTAAAATAGAGAGATATAAGAGGTGAGGAACGGAGTTTACGGAGCCTGTAAAGTAAAACTCAGCCTCGGGAAGACCTTTTTTCATTTTTAGCAAAAGTTAGTGAAATAGCCTCCGTAAACTCTAATTCAACTCCGTTTTTCTTACCTCTTTCATCTTTCTTATATCCATTTATATTTTTGCTTAATTTATAGATTATAAATCTTCTAATTTAAAAATACTTTTTTCTGTAATTATACATTTAGGTATTGTATTGGCTACGCTAATCCAGTGTGAATTTTCTTCCTCTGCCATTTGCTTAAGTCGTTTAAACTGTGGTAATGTAAAATCGAAATAAGTTAAAGCACACCTCTCTATATTTTTATTAATAGTATTAGTAAAGAATACCCAATTAGAACATGATCTAATCATAGTAGAGGTAAAATTGCCTTCCATAGCATTATGACTAGTAAATAAAACAGATATACCATATTTTCTAGAATTATTAATAATAGAGTTCATTAAAGCATAAACACGTTTTTTTAAAAAACCATTTGTCTTATCACTTGGTAAAGCGTCTATATCATCAAAAATTATTATTAAGTTTCCATACTCTTGGGCTATATCCTGAAAATCTGAAAATTTTAAATCTTGGCTTATTACATCATCGGGTTTAATACGTTTTGTAATATATGGGTCTAATACGTCATCTGTATCACCTTCACTAATTAAAAATACTGGTGCCTTTTTATAGTAGTCTTTATATACTTTTAAATAATCTTTGCAAAACACACTCTTACCGCTCCCCTGTGCCCCACTAATAAATAAATTATTAACTTGATGTATTATATTGGTCGGTGCTAACATGAATTTTCTCTTTTCAGGAACATTTAATTTAGGATAAATTTCGTCATCACTTCCATTATGATATTTAACAGTTTCACATGAACCACCGCTACATTTACATGATTTAGTATTTTTACAATCAGATGAACATATGTATTTAGGATTATATAAAAAAATCTCATGCTCTATTTTATTATTATTCTTTAGAACTGCCAACCGTCTACCATTTGTAAGACTAAAACCATATTGCGACATTTATTATAATTATATAAGATAATTAAAATAAATTTATTAAAATTTCAAAATATTTTTTAAAGATTTTTTAGTTATTTTCTTTTTTCTACGAATTCCACTTCCCGCTTTAGGTAATTTAAATTTAGAATCCTCTTCATTTATATTTTTAACTGGTGCCTGATAGCTTTCATTAAAATTAGGGTTTTGTGTTGGCTGATTAGGATTAAATAATTTATCATATAGTGGGTGATCTGGTGTTATAATTCTTCTTCCTCCATCATATGGAAATGGTAATATATGCGCTTCTTCTTCTACTGGTTGTTTGTCATTGAATCGAGAACCAATAGGCCTAGGTTTAGGCAAACCAAATGGTTTAAATGGTTTAGGTCTAGGCACATCATGCATAAAAGGCTTTGAAAATGGATTAGGTAAGCCCCCACACATTCCTTCACCTCGTTTATTTCGTCTATCTAGCATTCTATCAGGTAATATAGAAACATCAGGTATATCTAATACTTCTCCAAATAATGCTTTTAATAAATCCCAAGGAATTAATTTATAGATTTTTTTACTAGTTATTTTGCCACCTTCTTTTTTATCTTTTTTATCTTTTATTCTTTTATTACCTTCTCTAATATTTTCATGGATCATACTATTAACTAATCTATGAGGAAATAAGCCTAATAATTTTTCAAATAAACCACTACCTTTAATAAATGGCTTAGCTGTTATATCTTTCTTTTTAGATGGTATATTAAATGTTTTAGGTTGTTTAGTTGGTGCTACATAAGCGCCATAATATGAGGATTTATCAAATTTATCGGCTGCTAATGGGTCTTCATATCTATAGCCTGGTGATATTAATTCTGCTAATTTATCGGCATGTTCTGGCTCATATGCCAAAGCTTCCCCAAGAGAACCAGGCACTATTCTCAGTGCTGGAGCTAATATATTTTTACTAAACCATATAGATGCAGTTCCTAAATCATCCGCAAAACTACCACCCATTTTTTCAATATCTTTACCTGTTATATTTCCCTTTGTAAATTCATTTTCAAAAAATGGTTTACATTGATCACAACATGCCCCTTTACCTTTTATAGTTCTTTTCATTACTTTCATTTCCTTAGCTTTCATTTCTTCCCCTTTTAAGGCATCTGAAACATTGTCCTTAATCCATGTTAAACCCTTATGAGCGTTTTTCTTAATAAATGATAAGCCCTTCATTCCATATTTATAAATTAATTTTTCTACAAATGGTCTAGATAATGGTCCTAATAAACCAACTGCTAACTCTACTAAAATATATAAACCAGTTTTACCAACCAAATTAAAACCCTTAGTAATACCAGAATGTAAATCTGAAATTATACCAGAACCTATTTTAGGATGTTTTAACATCATTTCGGCTAAATGTTCGGGGCCAAAGTATTTCATAATTTTTTTAGCACAGTTTCCACATTTACATTTTTTACCATCTCCATATATATCACTTTCCATAACTGGAGCATTATAATAAGCATCTAAACGTCTATTTATTTCACTCTTACTTTCTTCTGCTTGGCCTTCTGCTCTTTCTTCTGGTCTATTTGTTTTATAATTATGGGCTCCTATTGCTCCAATACCTAAAGCACTTAATAAACCTGCTGTTATACCTAATTTATATTTATGTTTTTTTATAAATTTTATAAAACTACTATCTTTCAAACTACCTCCACTAATTCCTTCTCCTTCTATTCTATTAAAGGCTTCTACATCTGCCTCACTTTGGGCGAATGCTAAAGGATTAACTGGATTTTTAGGAGAATTATAAGCGTAAGCAGTTGCTCCTAAAATCGATAATAATCCTGCTAAAGCTCCGGCACTTAATCCTAATTGTTTTTTATGTTTTTTTACCCAGTCTACAAAACCACTACCAGATTTTTTATTATCCATTATATATTATAAATTAGATAATAAAAAATTAAAAAAAATTATTTGAATTGAGCCCAAGCTTCTTTTAAACTACAACCATGTTTCTTTTTATATGCCATAACCTTTTTTGCCAATGGATTTGGTTTTCCTCTCCCTTTTACTTCTCTTAAATATTCTGAATGTGCCAGAGATAATGGCACAGCTCTTGGTGCTTGTGGTCTACTAATTTCTGGAGGAATTTTAAAATAACCCAAATGTCGTCTAGGTGGTGCTTTAGCTTCTTGAGGAGATGCTACTGATGAACGTCGTGATTTTGCCTCTTCTGCCATAGATGGTCGTCGTGATGGTAAGGGTGGTGTTTCTGGTGGTTTAATACCTAGAGGATATACTAATGATGAACGTCGTGTTTTTGCCTCTTCCACTATAGAGGGTCGTCGTGAGGGTGCTTTCATCTCATCAGCAAATTCTGTCATAAATTTATCAAAATATGCACTATGTTCTGATCTAGATTTACCAGAACTTTGTTCTCGTTCTAGTCTTCTTGCATCTGCTTCTAAACGTTTATTTACTTCTTTCTCTAAATTAGATAAATCTCTTTCTCCTGTTAATCGTCCATTTGGTCTATAACCTCTCTGTTCTTCACCTACTTTATGACCTAAAGCTATAGCACCAGCTAAACTAGCTAAAGCCCCAACTGTAGCAACACCTATACCCAATTCTTTTTTATGTTTTTTTACCCAGTCTATAAATCCATTACCTCTCATAGTTTTCATTCCTGTTCCTCTCTTAAACATTGGGACATCGATTTCATTCATATTATAATCCATATTAAACTATAGTAGATATTTTATTAATAATATTTTTTAAATCTTCCGCTAGTTCTAATAACTCTAATTTAACTGTTTGTATATTATAATCTTTTTTATCTATTTGTAATGGCTTAGTGTTAATAGTTCTAAAATTAATTCTATGAACTTTACTATATTGATGCTTTACCCATTTCTCTTCTTCTATTTTTTTTTTACAGAATTCACAATATTTTTCCATTATAAATAGTCCTGAAAGTTTATATTATTATTTTTTATAAACTCAATACAATCTCTATTAATTAAATTTGAAAAATATTCTATGATCTCTTCACAATAATTTAAAGCATTTTTAACAGCGTTAGGTTCTCCTCTTTCTATAACTTTTGTTTTAGTTATATTTGCATGAATACCTTCAGTAATTATTTCTAATTTTTTATCATATGGATTATACATTTTTATAATATAGTTAACTATACTACCTATATGTGTTTGGAGCATATCAAAACGTATATCATTTGGATCAGTAGCAAAACTATCAGAATAATTTTCTAAGATAAACATAAAAACCTTTAATTCGTTTATAATCTGATTATATTTACCTACTAATGAGCGTTGAGTAAAATCATGTAATAATAAAGCCATTTTTATATCTTTATTCATTCTAACTAAAGCATACAAACGTTTTAAGGCTTTTAATTTATTATCTTTTACATAATACTGAATAAGCATATTTAATTTAACTCCATTTTGAAATTCTTTACTTTTTTTTTGGTCTGACTCTTTCATTAATGTATTTGTTATTTCTACATATGTATTATTAACAAATATATAACAATCGTATTTAGTTAATTGACTATCATATATAGCAGTATTAAGAGTATATTTAGAACCATCTTCATTAAGAACATAACCCTGAATAATTTCTTCTGGTTTCCATCTCTGAGTAAATATAGAATGAGCTAAATCATATATTTTTAAATATTCTATAAATTCTTCTTTAGTTTGTATTTTTCTAGGAATAGTTAATTTATTATCTGCTAAATCAGTTGATAAACTAAAAGCATATTTAACAGAGTCATAATTATAACCTTTTATTTTACCATTTTCATAGGTTCCTATATAACTAGCTAAACCTTTAAATTTTGGAACAATACCACATTTAATATCTCCTAAAAACATTTCACTATTTAATGGAAAATTTAACTGTGGATTATATAAGAAATTATTAAATACCCATTGTAGGGCTTTAGCTTGTTCTTTTAATGGTATAATTTGCATAACATCAATATCACCAGCTAAAACATTTCCTCTATAAAGATGACTACCATATAAAACAACATTACCCTGTTTATATAATTCAGCAACCCATAAGCTAGTAGGATTATATACAATATTTTCAATTGCTCTAACTTCTTGTAGAGAGTAATCATATGTAAATTTCTTAACTCTAAAAACATTTTTATAAAGTTTAAGCTGTTCCTTTTCATCTATTTCACTAACTAAACCATGTTTTATACCTTTTGACATTATAATAATAAAAGATAATTATAATATGTTTAATTTTGTTTTTCTTCTAATACTACTGAACCTCCTAAATCTAGTGCTTCAACTTTATCAGCTTCCTCTTCTGACTCACTGGCTTCTTCAGAAGCTTCTTCATTTTCGTATTCTACTAACTGATTATATAAAATTTGTAAAACTGCTTCCATTTTTTTATTTTTAGTGTCTAGTTCATCATACATTTTTTGTAATTGAACCATTTGATAAGATAATAATTCACATTTATTTTTATAAATTTCTTCGGTTGGTAATGGTTCTGGCTTGTTTTCTATGTCAGTTTGTAGAACTGCTTCCTGAAAAGTGATATTATCGGTCATATTAATATTAATCTAGAAATAAATTTTTAGATTTAAACACATTTATAAAATCTAAAATAATATATATATGGGTAATTTGTTATGCTGTTGTAAAGATGACAAAGAACCAGAAATAAATGTAAAAGTTCATGATGTGATCTGTTGTGATAATATCGAATGTATATCATCATGCTGTATTAAACCACCAAAGAAACACCACCATCATCATAAGCATCATGAGAAACCTATAGAAATACAAATTAGTTAATTTATTATATTTTTTTATAAATATATAATAATATGAGTTGTTTTAATAATTTATTTAGTTCTAAACGTGCTGAGCTAGTTGATTATATCAAAATGCTAAACTCAACTATTAAGCTAACTGGTTTGAATAAAGCCAATTTATTATGCTTAATTATGAAATTAAAAAGTATGAAATTACCAGAAAGTTATAAATTAAATGAAAAAGATTTAAGATGTTTTAATGATTATGGTAATGCAAAAGTATCAGAGCTTAAAGAAGAAATTAAAAAATATGTTCCAAGTATGAAATTAACTAGTTTGAAGAAACCAGAAATATTATGTATTTTATTTGACTTATTTACTAAAAAGAAAATGATACCTGAAAAAGAATATATTATAGAACCTAAACAGGATAAACAAAAAGGACAATTAAGTAGAGAAGAAATAAGAGCTTACTGGAAGAAAGAACATGAGAAAGAAATGAAAGAACTAGATAGACAAATAGCAAGACGAGAAAGAGAAGACAAAGAATTCGCAAAATATTTTGCTGAAATGGAAGCAAAATACCCACCTAAAAAAAATGTTTTAATAGATGAGGATTATATGCCACCACCTAAAATAAAGCCAAATATTAAAGAACTAAAAGAGAAAGAAAGAAAATATATAGAAGATTTATTAAAACCTAAACTAGTTAATAAATCAGATTATAAACTTGATAATATTATTTTATCTGAATTACAAAAAAAACACTATTCAGTTGGTACTCCTCCATTAAGTCCTGAAGATTCAAAATTATTAAAAAAATTAGAAGTAGAATGGAATACTAATTATAATGGAACTAAACCATTATTTAATTTTAAATTACTTACTAGTTTTGAATTCCAACTATTATTAAATAAATTACTTAATATGAATCAGTTAAGTGATAAAAAATTTAATAAAACGTATTTGGAACTATTTAATGATGCACTAGAAGCATATCCTGAAATATTTAATGATATACCACCATATAAAGTTCCTAACCCATTAGAGATTAAAAAAGTTAAAATACCTAAACCAGAACCTAAACCAGAACCTAAACCAGTAATAGAACTAACTAAACCACAGGAGAAAGAGTTAGAAAAATTAATAGAAATATATGAAGAGCAAAAGGAAGAGCCAAAGATAGAGCAAGTAGATAAACTAAAGTGTTATAAATTATATACTGAATTAAAAAGATTAGAAAATATATATAAACCATTAGAGGGTTATTATAATAAACTATATTATGACATGGGATATAATGCTGATACAAATACATTAAGTAAAGAATTAGAGCAAAAAATGAAAAAAGCTAAAACATGGATTAAGTCAGGAACACCATTAGATAACCTTCAATTCTATTTATTTCAAGTAGTATTAAATGGAAATGATTATGAAGAATATAATAAATATTTAAAAGCAAAAGATCAGGCAGAACGAGGTATTAAACGAGACCTAACTTATATGAGCTGTAAAAAGATAAATTATAATCCAGATGAAGATGTCTCTATTAATACAAGTAGATTTAAACAAAAAGAAGTAGAAAAACAAATTGAAAAAGAAAAACAAGAATGTTTTGATATTTATGAAAGTATGAAAAAATTAGAAGATATTAATAGACCACTAAAAAAAAAATTTAAGAAAATATTTAATGAACTAGGTGTAGAACCCAATATAGATAGCTTACCTAAAGAACTAAAAAATGAATATTCAGAGTTCATTAAACGAGAAAACGAAATAGATAATATTTATACTAAAAAATATAGTGCTTTAGCTAGATGTAAATCATCATATAAAATTACATCAAAATCAAAACCCTGACTAGAACCAGAACCGGAACTAGAACCGGAACCAGAACCAGAACCAGAATCAGAACCATTTATACCAGAACCTAAATCTAAACCAATTGAGCAAGTAGATAAAAAAATAGTAGAATATAGAACAAACTATTTAAATGATGTAATAGATATATTAGGAAATAAAAAAGTATCTACTAGAGCCTTTAACCAATTTGAGAAAAAATATAAAGTTCCATCTCAAGAGATAAGCACATTAGTAAATGCTAGAAATAGTGGGTTCTTTCCTACATCAGTTAAATGTTTAGACAGTTTCCCAATTATTAAAAAAATAATTAGTGATTCATCTACTACTATGTTAGAGCCTACTATGGGCTTAGGTAGTATGATTGATTACGCTTATAATATTAATCCAGAATTAGAAATAACAGGTATAGAATGGAACCCTATGTTATTTGAAATAACTAAGAGATTATTTCCAGATAAACATATTAAATTAGAACGTGGCGACTTTTTACAAAAAAATTTTGATAATAATGAGTTTGATTTGATTTTAATGAACCCGCCATTTGCATTGGGTGGTGATAAGAGATATTTTGTAGATTTTATTTTTAAGGCTTTGAATGTTATGAAGAAGAGTTCACAAAAATGTAGAATGATTTTAATCTGTCCTAGTATTATTAATAAACATAATGAGATAAAGAAGTATCCATATTATACTTTGTCTGATCTGATATTAAATAGTGATTCTATTAGTTATAAGAAATTTAATAAAATATTGCTAGATGGCACAGGGTATAATATTACTAAAAAAGAATATGATAGATTTAAGAAACTAGGATATTTACCTGATGATGATGAAGGTGAAGCTAGTGAAATAATACAAAAAACATTTGGTAGACATGTAGAATGGCAAGAACTAGGAGAATGTAAAGACTTTGGGGGCACTGGTGTTAGAGCCTCAGTATATTTATTTTATTCATCTTAATACCAACCTAATATAAGTTCTATACCATCATTTAAAATTTTAGTAGTATATCGTTTGTATTTCTTAGGTGGTGTTAATCTAACTCTATAAAAATTAGGGCGTTGTATTTTGTCAACTGCTTTTAATGGTTTATACTGATGTTTATATAACCAATCAATTATACTTTTTTCATTATAATCTTTTTTAGGAAAGGCTAAAGCCTGTATTTCTGATTTCATATATTATTAAATTAATAATATATAAAATTTAAAAATTATAAATTAATGTTTCTACTGCTTTTGATTCTGGATTAGTTGAATTAATTAAACCCTTTTCTATTTTAATTTATTAGAGAGAGATGAAAGAGGTGAGGAACGGAGTTTACGGAGCCTAAAAAGTAAAACTCAGCCTCGGGAAGACCTTTTTTCATTTTTATCAAAAGTTAGTGAAATAGCCTCCGTAGCCTCTGTTTCGTCTCCGTTCCTTACCTCTTCTAGCTATATTATTATAAAAAAATTATTAAAAAAATGACTTAAAAATATTCTAACATAATATATTATAGAATGTCTGAAGAAATTAAATGTGAATATAGATTGGTTAAAGTTAATAAAGAAAAGCTCAAAGCCTCTCAAATGAAATATTATTTAAAAAATAAAGAAAAGATACAGCAACAGCAACGAGAAACAAAGAAAGCCAGATATGCTAATGATCCAGAATTTAGAGAAAAAGAGAAAGCTAGAACGCTAGATCATCATAGAAAAAAGAAAGAATTGAAAATTTTAGAAAATATTGAAAAATTAAAAGTTTTAGAAAAAATTTGAAAAAAATTTGACTTAAAGTTTATTTCCTATATTATATTAATATAGAAAATGAATTTCACCGCCTTAGAAGAGAATAACTTTGTTTTTACAACCAAACCAGAATTTATAATACATTTAGATGATAATGGAAAAATTATAAAAGATAAAATTAATTATGCTGTTAAACGTGATAAAAGAACTAAAGACGAAACACATAAATTATGTTTAATCTTTACTGGTAAAATATCAAATCTAACTGTTATAGATATAGATGGAAAAGAAATATATAATAAACTACTTAAACTAATACCTAGATTAAAAGAAGTTTATACAGTTGAGACATTAAACGGATATCATTTATATTTTGATTATGATGAAGATATCAAAGGAACTAGAATAAATGTTTTTACAAAATATAAAGAGTTAGGAGAAGTAGATATTAGAAATGATAACGATGTTATAACAGCACAAGGAAGCACTTATAAATTATTAGATGGTAAAGGTTCTACATTTACATATAAATATTTATATGGAGAAATGGGTTATGAAATCCCAGAACCAATTAAGAACTTAATGAAATGTGATTGTTTTTTTAGTAATGATGAAGAAGAAGAAGAAGAAAAAGAAGAAGAACCTAAAAAATATAGTAAGCTAACAGATGAAGAAATAACTAAAATAATTGATATGGTTGATGATGATAAAGCTGATGATTTTGAATTATGGAGAAATGCCGGCTTCGCTTTGTTTAATGAATTGGGTAAAGATGGACGCCCTTATTTTCATCAGTTTTCTAAAAAATCAAATAAATATAATAAAAAAGAAGTAGATAAACAATATGATACATTTAAACCAACTAAACAAACTAATATTTATTCATTTGGCACTCTTAGAGCATGGGCTAAAGAAGCAGACCCAGAAGGCTACAAATCATTATTTAATAAAAAGCCAAAAGATAGCCATTTGTTGGAAACAATGAAACTATTTAATAATAGTGATTTTTGGGAAATGATGAAACTATTTAATAATAGTGATATAGCTAATTATTACAAAGAGATTACTATACAACGATTTATTTACTGTCAAGAGTGTTGGTATGGTTATGATGAATATAATGTTATTTCTAAATTATCTAAAAATATTCCATCTCAACTAGTTTCTAATATATCTGAAGTATTACAAAAAAAATTAAAAGAAGAAATTAAGAAGATAGAACCAGATAATAAGATATATGACGAAACATATAAATTATTTAAATCATGTTATAAAGCAGTAGGCACATCGACATTCGTTAGAGGTGTTATAGATTATGTAAGAACCTTTTATACTGATGATAGATTAAGAGAAAAATTAAATAATAATAATTTCTTATTAGCTTTCACTGATAAGGTATTCGATTTCAAAATCAAACAAGCTAGAAAAATAGAAATGAGTGATTTTGTTTCTATTACTACTGGCTATAAATACCCTACTACATCAGATGCTAAGAAACAACAAGAAATTAAAGATCTAATATATTCAGTATTTGAAGACAAACAAATTTGTAATTATTGGTTAGATAGTGTAGCTATGGCAATACATACAAATAAATTTGAAAAATTTTATATTCATTTAGGCAGTGGTAGAAATGGTAAGGGAATGCTTTTTTCTATGATTATATCCGCACTAGGTAATTATATAGCAACTGCTGACAGTGAATTTTTAACAACCCGTATTGAATCAGGTAAACCTAACCCTATATTATGTAAAGCACAAGGGAAGAGAATCATGATGATATCAGAACCATCAACCGAATCAAACGGACGAGAGATTAAAATGAATACTGATTTAGCTAAATTTATAAGTAGTGGCGACGAGATAGAAGTAAGAGATTTATACCAATCAGCAGAAACAACTCAAAAATATAAACCACAATTCACACCTATTCTACAATGTAATGAATGTCCCGCATTATCTAAAATAGATAGAGCTATTAAAGAACGATTAATGATTATTAATTATCCTTTTACATTTGTAGATGAACCAACACAACCACATGAGAGAAAGAAGGATATAAATTTGAAAGATAAACTCTCATCACAGGACTATATTAATGAAGTTATATTATTACTACTTAGCACAGTTTCAAAATTTAAAAGCTTTGATATACCAGCTAAGATTACTGAAGATACTTCAGATTATATTAATGGATGTGATCCAGTTAAGGAATGGCTTTTTGATAATTATGAGATCACTAAAGATAAAAAAGATTTAATTAGAACTAAGGACATATTAGAAAAATTTAATACTTTAGGTAAACCTATGGTAGCCAGTAAATTTAATAATTATATGAAAACGTATAATATACTAACTACTAAGAACTCAAAGGGCATTATGTGTTTTCAGTATATTAAACAAAAGACTATAGTAGAAGAACAAACACCTAATGATCTAGACCAATAAATTAAAATAGAAAAAGGGTTTAAAGATTTCCTATTATATATTATTAATGGAAAGTATTAAAGCCGAGAGAGAAGAAATTAAGAATGAAAGAAAAGATAGAGCTAAAAGAGATAGATATATATCTAAATTTATGGAATTATTAAACGAACATATTTTTTTATGTATATCATCTAGAACACGATTAGAAAATAATGTAATGAAATACTTAGAATATATTAAACAATCAGATACTCTAATAGATATTGAAACTACTATGCAATTAAGAAATTTAATTGATTTAGATACTGTTCCTCATCTTATAAGAAATAAGAGAGAGAAATTTTTAAAATTTTTAAAAGACTATTAAATTTAATATTAAGATTATTTAACTTAATATTAATTTTAACTAAAATATTTATTTAATGGGCTTTAATCTAAATATTAAGTTAATTATTAACTAAATAAGCATATTAAACTAAATTAAAAATTTTTAATTTAGTTTTATCCAATGTTTAGGCTTAACTTAATTT
>Ga0214919_10009529_pt1 | contig 12505 bp, 29 predicted proteins | sample LL1503_MetaG_FD_177994 | JGI IMG/M metagenome (GOLD analysis project Ga0214919, IMG submission 177994) | Freshwater microbial communities from Lake Lanier, Atlanta, Georgia, United States - LL-1503 | ecosystem: Environmental > Aquatic > Freshwater > Lake | place: USA: Georgia | collected...
CATTGGCAGGGTTGGGATTTGTTATGAGTAAAATAAACCTTCTAATATCTTCAGTTATTGTAGCGTTTTCAGCCCTTTACATGATAGTGTTAGTACATTTAGACAATGACGACAATGAAGAAATTTAACAGATGGTTCAACACTAAGTTCGGTTGGTTTTTCACTAACGGAAGAAAACAACAATACATTGGCCTACCAATTCCACCTACATACAATGGACCACTAAACAACACAGACACAGTGTCATTTGCTTTAGCAAATGCCTATCAAATGTCTTTAGAAGTGGAAGTGGTGACATGGGCCTTAAAGTACATGAAGGAAAATCCAAATTTGACCATTGATGAAGCCATCACAATGGGATATAGTGAGTGGGTAAAATAGAAGACTATGAAAGCAAGTGAAGTAAGAATAGGAAATTTACTGAATCACAATAATGGATTTGTTGTAGGTCCATTTACTATAAATAGTATTCATATATCAGACTTAGAAAGAGACAATGCTTATGCTAAAGAGTATGAACCCATCCTACTCACAGAAGAATGGTTGATTAGTTTTGGGTTTAAGTTTAAATCTTATGGCTACAGTGAAGAAGAATGGAAGCAATGGAATTTTAACGGATATTATTTGAATGGGTTTCGGTGTACAACAAGTGGTGTCGAACTTGAATACGTCCACCAACTACAAAACCTTTACTTTGCCTTAACAGGAGAAGAGTTAGGCTTCCAAAGCCTCTTAATATATATTTAAGTAAATAAAAAATAAAAGTTATGGAAGAACAAAGACAACGTGGTCGACCAAAAAAAGTGGTCGAAATAATCGAATTCGATGAAACTACAATCAAACTAATTAGAGGCCAAGAACTCAAATTTAAAGAGGAACTATTTAGACCTATCAAATCAGGTAGGGAAATGGATCATATCTTATCCACTGAAGGTGGTCTAATGCCTGGTACTAATATGGTTCTAGTAGGAGGTCCTGGTTCAGGAAAATCCACTGTTGCTTTAGATTGGTTATCTAGTTTTACAAGACAAGGATATAAATGCTTATTCATTTCAGCCGAAATGGATGAAATCGCTTACTACAAATATTGTAAACGAATTCCAAGTTTTGGATGCACACAAACATTGTTTTTAAAGAACTACGCTTCAAATATTAAGAATACGCTTGAGTATGTTTTTAATTTAGGATATGACGTTATATGCGTTGATTCTATAGCTGAAGTTATTGAGATGTATAAGGATGCTTATAAAACAACTGAAGGTGCTGCTGAGTTTTGGTTCTTGAACTTACAAGACAAAATGAAAAAAGGAGAAAATAAATTAGGTTACTACACATCATTTATCAATATTCAACAAGTAACAAAAGCAGGTGATTTTGCAGGTTCAAACCGATTGAAACATATGACTGACGCTATGTGTCATGTTGAGAGAAGTAGAGATGGTTTAGAAAGAACAATGTATTTTAGTAAAAATAGAGATTGTGACAAAGATTATAAAATATTCTTTTCAATATATAAGGAAGGGGTACAGTATGCGTTTAATCAAAAGGAAGAATAATGAAAGCAAGACATTTTAAAAAGTTACGTAAAAAAGGCAAATGGTTTGATTGTTATCATGGATTTAAAAATCCTACTCGAGTATTTGCTTTATCACCAGAAGAAGCAGCTCGTAAATGTATGCTTAGAAACCATATAGAATGTGCGAGTCGATGGGGTGATGCTTTAGAAACATCTGAATTATTTGCAAAAGTTACAGTATATCCTGAAGGTAAGAAGTTTTGGAGATTTAGAAAATTATATAGATAAATGGAAGCAAAAGAACTAAGGGTTGGGAATTGGATTGAAAAGGATGGGAAGAAATATCAAGCAACAACGATGACTATTTTTTGTTGTGGAAATAATCATAAACCTATTCTATTAACAGAAGAATGGTTGGTTAAGTTTCGTTTCCATTTAGCAGATAAAGGAGATAAAAAAAGAAAATGTTTCCATAAAGAATTTCAAAAAGATAAAATATTTGAAATTTGGGAAGAGAATATGAGTTGTAGATTATGGAATGGGGAAAGTGATTATAAACAACACTTTGATAGTCTTTGGCTCTCACCTAAATATGTTCATCAACTACAAAACTTATACTTTACACTAACTGGAGAAGAACTAGAATTAGGCTTATAAAATCTTTTAACATATATTAAAAATAAAAAACATATGAAATACAAATTCATTCCAGTCAACAACAGTATAGATAAGGCTATAGCCTTTGCTAATACTTTAGATTCTGATTTCATCAGAACAAACCAAAAAATTAAACAATCACCATTTTATATTGAGTCATTAGACGCAGTAAGAATGTTCCAAAAAGAAGGATGGAAATTAGAAGGTGTAAGTGAACAACGAGGAAAAAATAGAAAAATTGATTCACATTTTTTACAACTACATCACCCTGATTTTTCAATTCTAGGTGGAAATGGAAAAACAGAAGCTCTACCAACAGTTACTATCTCAAATAGTTGTAGTGGTAAACAAGCAATGGAGATGCATCTAGGAGTATTTAGATTAGTGTGTTCAAATGGTATGGTAAGAAAAGAAACAATCGCTGAACAAAAAATTAAACATACCGAAATCAATTATTTGAACTTACATAATTTTGTTAATAAAGTAAGTCAAAAGAAAAACATCATGTTGGAGGAAGTACTTAACCTAAAACAACATAATTTAACGCCTAGACAAATGAGTAATTTTGCATATGAAGCAGCAAAAATACGTTTTCAAGATGTTAGAGAAATGAATACAGACGATTTCTTAATGGTGAATAGAGAAGAAGATAGAGGGGAAGATGTATGGACTGTATTTAATAGAATTCAAGAATCTTTAACACATAATATTTCATCAACAAAAGAAGATATCCGAGTTAACCAGGAGTTATATAATTTAGCTCTACAATTTGCTTAAGATGAGAAAGTTTGTAATGGGAGATATTCATGGAGAACATGATAAGTTAATTGAATGTCTCCAATCAGTAAAATTCGACTACCACAACGATATTCTAATCCAATTAGGTGATGTTTGTGATAGAGGAGGATACACATTTGATTGTGTAGAGGAATTACTTAAAATTAGAAACTTAATTTCGATTAAAGGTAACCACGACGATTGTTTTTTACAAGGTTTAATAAATGGAAATTATCTATTATATAATCAGGGTGCTATGGAAACACTCCGTTCATATATTGATAAATGTGAATCTACAATTCCATTACTTCCAAATTGTCATTTTAGATTAAAAGATATTCCTCAAACACATCAGGAATTTTGGAAAAACCAACGTCCATATTTTATAGATGAATCAAATGATTGTTTTGTTCATGGTGGATTTAATAGGCATCATTTGATTGAAGAAACAGGAGTAACACATGGTGACATATCTGATTTATGGTGGGATAGAGATTTACTTCACGCAGCGAGAAGTTACTCAAGCATGAAAAATAATACCTATCCATTTAAAATGAAAAATGATTTTAAAGAGGTATTTATTGGACATACTCCAACCCAATATTTTGGGTTTGATACTCCTCAAAAATATGCTAACATTTGGGATACAGACACAGGTTCAGGTAAGGGAGGAGTACTTACAATCATGAATGTAGAAACTAAAGAATATTTCCAATCAAAATAAAGGTTAGGCTTACAAAATCAAATTTAATATATTTAAGTAATGAAAAAGAAAAATTTAATTGAAAAATTAATTACAGTTGCTTTAGTATTATGGGTAAGAATACTTATATTTGCTTCAACTTATATTATGTTTTCTAATGATTTTAAACATAAACATGATATTATTTTTATAATATGTATGATTTTTCTAATGAGTAATTTTAGTAGTGAAAAAATAGAAAAAGCAATATTCGGAAAAGATGAAACATTGGATTAAATTTCTAATAGGTTTAGGAGGAAGTATTTTATTATCAATCATATGTTCTTTATTTAAAGCATCTGATTGGACAGCAGGTTGGTTTTCATGTTGGGGGTATTGGGTATGTGTAAGTTTTTATGAAGAATTTATTGAAAATAAATATAATGGAAAAATATAGTGTACCCAATGGTAGTTGGGGAGAAGCCATCAATTTTACTATGATAGATGAAAAAGGTGAAATGTGGTGTGGGAATGGAGAATATTCATCAAGAGTAAATTTTTGCCCAATAACAGGTAAACCAGCCCCTAAACAAATGGTAGTAATAGATGAATGGGATATAGATGGAGATGGTATAAAAACAAAACAATATGGAGATGAAAAAACTATTTAAACGCAGTACTAAAGGGAAAGTATCTGAATGGCAGATATTTGTCGAAGGAGATTCATTTTATACTGTATCAGGTTTCTCTGATGGGTTAAAAATTACAAGCGACAAAACAGTTTGTAAATCTAAATCATATTGTACAGCACACGAACAAGCAGTTAAACAAGCAACTGCGTTACATAAGAAAAAAGTAGAAGCAGGAGCATTTGAAAATCTAGAGGATATAGATGGAATACGTCTATTTGAACCCATGTTAGCTGAAAAATGGGAAAAATATAAAAATAAAGTTAAATATCCAATATTTTCCCAACCTAAATTAGATGGGATGAGATGTATTGTGAAGAAAGATGGAATGTGGAGTAGAACAGGTAAAAAAGTTGTATCTGCACCTCACATATTTAAAGCATTAGAACCTCTATTTAAGGAAAATCCTGATTTGATATTTGATGGAGAGTTATATTGTGATAAATTATCAAATGATTTTAATAAACTTATTTCATTAGTTTCTAAAACGAAACCTGAACCTGAAGATTTAGTTGAATGTGAGAAATATATTGAATACCATATTTATGATGTACCTAGTGTTAAATTAGAATTTCATAAAAGGAAGTTTTATCTTTGGTTATTAAGAAATCAACTACCTAAATGTTGTAAAATAGTAGAAACAGTAATACTAAATTCAGAACAAGAAGTAAAAGATAAATTTACAGAATATATTACAGCAGGTTATGAAGGACAAATGTTACGTCTAGATCTACCTTACGAAAATAAACGTTCCAAATCCTTAATGAAGGATAAAGTAATGGAAACAGCTGAATTTGAAATTATAAAAGTAAATGAAGGTACAGGAAAATTAGCAGGTAAAGCAGGTACATTTACAATTAAGATGAAAAATGGTGTTTTAGTAGATGCTACAGTAAATGGAACACACGCTTATTTAACTGATTTATGGAATCGTAAAAAAGAATTAATTGGTAAGGAATGTACAGTACGTTATTTTGGAGTTACGCCTGATGGTTCATTACGTTTCCCAAAAGTAATTGATATTTCAAGGTGGGAATATGAGTAAACGAACTAAAATAAATTTCGAAACAGTGAAGAAATTATCAAAATCTATTAAAATAAATAACAATTACATCACAGATTTATATACAATCAACCCTAAATTACTTAAAGTACTTAAACAAATAATTAAGAAGGAAATTGCATATGAGTGCAGAAAAGACGCTTTATATATCTTACAAAATTGTGAATCTAAAACAATTAAAGAATTTTTATTCTTTGGTTTATCAGAAAATGGGAATTTAGCTTGTATGTGTCTAGATTTTGCTAAAGATAAAAAAACAGGAAAATATTTCAAAACTAAATCATTTGGATTACCAATACTTAAATAACTAGGCTTATAAAATTTAATTTTATATATTTAAATAAATTAAAAAATGAAAACATACACACCACTCATACTGCCTAAAGATAGCGCTTGGGAAAGAACGACTTGGAGAAAATACACTCCAATTTGGTTTAACAGATTTATAGAAAGCGTTCAAAACTGTATCGCTTGGTTCCCAGTAATACGAAAAGATAAACATTGGGATGGTAATTTCATCTTGAGAATACTTAAACAAAAACTTATTTTCCAACGTGAAGAATTAGTTAGAGCAAATAGACATGAAGACGTATCTCGAGATAATAGAGATATAACAATATGTTTAAATTTAATTGAACGTTTAGAACATGAATTTTATGAGATGGAATGTATGGATTATGAAGAATCACATATTGATTTCATTGAATCAGAGTTAGGACCTGATTTAAAAGAATTAATTATAAATGAAGGACCAGAACGTTTAGATGACTACTTTAACCTACATAAAGCAACTGTTAAGAAATGCTTGAAGAAAAATAGAAAGCTAATGACAAGTAAACGTTCTTTAGCATTCAATGTAGGACAAGAAAAACATAAACAATGTAAACGTCTACTATTCAGTATCTTGGAAGAGAGAATGATGTGGTGGTGGGACTAAAAATATGAAAAGAGGAAAAGGAAGACCTAAAAAAACAGACGTACCTGTAGAAATAGTACTTGACTGGAAAACATTTAATAATATTAAACCACCTCACGGTGAGATAATATATGTTAAAGGTAAAAATACCATTGGTACACGTTATGTTGAACGTATAGGAAATAAATATTTCCATAAAGGTATAGTAGTGGATATTAAAGAATTTACACATTGGAGATTTATTTATTAAGCTAGGCTTACAAGAAAAATTTTAATATATTTAATTAAAATAAAGATCATGAAAGTTATATTATACACATTAGTTTTAGGTGAAGATAGAGGAGGAGGAAGAACAGTAGTACCTTCAAAACATATTTTCGATTCAGAAGATAAGGAAGATATGGATATGTTAAAAGAATATGCGTTTGAAGGTGAAGAAATAGATGAAGATACATTAGATGGTTTTGAACAAGCCTGTAGAAATTTTCTATATGAAACTGAAGTAGTAGATTGGGGTCAAGCAATGATTCAATGTGTAGTAGTTAATGAAGAACAAATAAAATTAATCCAACAAATAAAATTATGATACAAGAAAAAAGTAAATTCGAAAAAACAGAATTTGAAAGATTAGAACTGAAAAAAGCTAAATCTAACTACAAATCATTACGAAAAAATGAAGCTAGATTTCATTCTACATTAAATGAGATATTGACTGCATTTTCTAATTCTAAAATACCTCATTTCGGTAGTTTAGTATTTAATGGGCAACGAGTATAAAGAAACAGAAACGGGTAAGTGGGATATTAGATAAATCGAATTTACCACTCCGTAAGAAATTTTGGTGGGGGGTAAAGTGAAGGGTGTAGTATTACCTTCGGGTATAATAATATTACTTCCTCTTCATCTACAATTGATACAACAAAATCCACAGTTCAGGTAAATGGGTCAGATAGATTTGAACTTCAATACTAAATATTAGTATTATCTACTGAAAGGGTGTGTAAGCGTAGATAACCTCCACCAATTAGCTTAATAAATAAAATGGAAATACTAGCAGAATTCGAACACGAACATGGACATGTAGTCTTAACTAAAGACATTAGTGGTTTTAAAGTACAAGTAAAAGCACCTAACGCAATAAAATATAATGTAATAGGAAGATATTTTACTAAATCTAAAAAAGCACATATTGAATTTTTTGTAAGTTTATGTAAAGCGTTAAGAGATGGAGTGAAAATTAAATGATCGAATGGATTAAAAAAATATTAAAAATACATAATACTGTTGATACATCAATTCCTGCTGATTTTAAACAAGTAACAGGATTCGATACACCATCAGAATTAGCCGCTTATGAAAAGGGAAGATCAGATGAACAGAAAGTGATCATAGAATGGATAGGAAAATGGGGTGGGAAATCAAATAGCCAAATGGGTCAACTATTAAATAAGAAATTTAGAGAATTAGAAGAAACACCAAAAGAATACTAATGAAAATATTAAATATATCTGATACACATGGTAAACATAACCAAATTCCACTAGAATGGTTAGAACCAGCAGATATTATTATCCATGCAGGTGATATTTCAAATGTAGGTGGTCTTACAGAAATAGAAGCTTTTTGTGAATGGTATTCAAGTCTAGATCAATATAAACATAAAATATTCATTGCTGGAAACCATGATTTTGGATTTGAAGAATATCCAATTGCTGCACCACGTATTGTAAGAAAATACCCAAACATTACTTACTTACAAGATAGTATGGTTGAGATTGAAGGACTAAAAATATATGGTTCACCTTGGCAACCGGAATTTTTTGATTGGGCATTTAATCTTAAACGTGGTCCTGAATTAGTAGAGAAATGGAACAGGATGCCTTCAGGTATAGATATTTTAGTTACACATGGTCCTGCTTATGGAATGGTAGATTGGGTACCACCAAGAAAAAACCATGGAGGAGAATTTAGAAAATTTATTGATGGAGGGAACGTGGGGTGTGAAGATTTACTTGATGCTATATTAACTAGAATTAGACCAAAATATCATATATCAGGACATATTCATTGTGGATATGGAGAAATGATAAGAGAAAAAATTAATTTTATTAATGCATCAACTTTAAACGAACAATATTTAGTAGCTAATAAACCAATAATTTTTGAAATATAATGGGAAGTGTAATTGATACAATAGAATGTCCAAACTGTAAAAATGAAGCATGGAGTGACTTCTACTACAAGACAGGAGAAGAATATATTAACTGTCAAAGTTGTGGATACTACTATGCTGCTACAATTAAGGAGAAAAATAGAGATAAAGAAGAATTAACTGAAGATGATTTTAAAATTGTTGAATGTATAAAACCATTCGGAGCATTTCGTTTAAAATATAAAGATGAAATAGGTACTACTTGTGGTAGTTTGAGAAATAAAACAGAATGGAAACGACTACAAAAAGATGTAAAGGAAGATGAACATTACTCAGATATAGAATTTTTTATGTTATCTCAAGTTATAGATGGTAAAATAGTAGAAACTACAATTATAAACAATGAAAAAAATATTTAAATACAATCCAGATTCAGTTTCATTTGAGTTAATTCAATCTAAAACGTATATTAAAGTAGGTGCCTATATTTTAGGTGCTTTTATTTTTCTATTTCTGATGGGGTGGATAACAGGTACTAATAAGTATATTATCAACAAGATAAACCATAAAACTGAAATAACAGATACTTTATATATCAAAATAGAACCATTTAGTGAAGAATTACTAATTGAAACATTAAAGAACTGTAATATAAAATACCCATATATAGTACTCGCTCAAGCAAAATTAGAATCAGCTTATTTCACAAGTAAAATATTTAGACAAAATCACAACATGTTTGGTATGCGTAAAGCACGTCAACGTATTACATCAGCTGAATCTGAAAAATCCACATATGCTTATTATAGAGATTGGAAAGATTGTTTATATGACTATGCAATGTACCAAAGCGCAGTAATGTGTAATATTACTAATGCTGATGAGTACTATACAAAATTAGGTGAAAGATACGCGGAGGACCCAGAATATGTGGGGAAATTGAAATCCATAGTTAACAAAGAAGGTCTTAAAAAGATATTTGAAGATTAAAGTCATATATTTATAATAAAAAAATGGCTTTAATACCTAAATCAAATATAGTTAATGGAAACATTGTAGAAGCAGCAGATATACTAAATATCGTTGAGGCACTAGACGGAACTACTGGATATGATCTTAAAATGTCAGGTTCAGTCGCAATTACAGGTTCATTTACCTACCAAATAGTAAACCCCACAACAGGTTCATATGGGAATACTTTACATATGAATAATTTAGGTGCGTTTGTAACTTCATCAACGTATTATACTAATAATGTTTCTACAGCATCCATAAATGTAGATATATATAAAATGTGTGTTATAACAGCATTGACAGGTTCATGTCATATCATACCTACAGGTAATACTCCAACATTGGAGAAAGAATTGATGATTAGAATATCTAGTACTCAAGGTGTAACAGGAAGTTTAGATTGGAATCCAATATTCAGAGCAAGTAGTAACTTACCATTACCAACTGCATCTATATTAAATAAAACAATGTATTGTAATTTTATATATAACAGAACACCTAATAAATGGGATATGATATCTTATATAAATAATTTTTAAAATGTAAAATTCTACCCAAAATGACTCCAGAAAAGACGTTTATAAAAATAGTAAAAGCTAAATGTAAAGAGTTTAATATTAAGTTAATCCTTAAGAATACCGAAGGAATTAAGTTAGATAATGGGGACGAAGTGGGAGGATATTTTGATCATATTGCAATGAAATTGGTTTGTCCAATGAAAAATAAATACTATCTATATTTATTAGTTCATGAATTTTCTCATATGGAACAATGGATTGAACAAATTGATCTATGGAAGAAAACAGAACGAAATGAAAATACAGGTCAAAGTATGGATAAGTGGCTAGAGGGAAATAAAGTAAGAAATATATCAACAACAGTAGATAATGTTAAATGGTTGGAATTGGATTGTGAAAAACGAGCAGTTAAAAACATTAAAAAATATAAATTACCAATAAATATTCCTCAATATATTCAAGCGGCTAATGCTTATATTTTATTTCACAATCATATAAAATCAACAAGAAGATGGTGTTCAGAAAATTCACCTACTGAATCTAAAAATAAAGAGTTATGGAGTTTATGTCCTACTAAATTCATGCCTGCCTCATACTACCACACTATACCTAAAAGAATATATAAAAAGTTTATAAAATTAGAAATTTAAGTTTGGCCTTTAGAAAATCTTTAGCTATATTAATATCATTATAAATTTAAAAAACAAGTTATATGAATTTCAACAAAAACTCAGTACAGTTAAAAAGACGAATGAACAGACGTTCGCTTTTATCGTTTTACAAAAGACGCGCATTAAAAGGAGACAACACACGTTTGTCAAATGAAACAATGTATTCTGAATCTCACATTTCGAACGTTAAAGGCGGTCGTAGAGAATCAGACGAAATTTTAGATGCAATGTATTACATCTCACGCAGACGCGTTGCACAGTACTAAAATCAAACAAAAAATGATTACCAAGGTGGGGTTGAGAAACTCCACCTTTTACATTTTATTAGGCTAACAAAATCTCTTTTAATATATTTAAATTATGAAAGAAAAAATAGGAAAATGGTTTTATGAATTTGTAAATGGTCATCCATTTCTTTTAGAGGAAGAAGTAGATATCATTATAGAAACTAGATTACATGATAGAGAAAATAAATGGATGAATGATGATCAAATCCAGGAACTCGTAAGAATTAGAGTGAAGGCAATGTACAAAAGAAAATTTCCAAACGCAAAACTATTCAAAATATTTAAAACTAAATAAAATGGATAATAATACATCAGTAGTAATAGTAATGTTAGGATTATTTGTATTAATAGGGTACTTTATTTATATAATATTTAAAGATTAAATTATGAAAGAAATAGAAAAATTAAAAGAAGAACTAAGACAAGCAATGTCTGATTATGTAAGATCAGAAGGATGTTCATGTTGTCAAGATAGAGATAAACATAAAGAAAGTGCTGAAAGAATTGCAAAATTGATTGATGTTCCTCCATATGATGATGGGTCAGGATATCAATTCATAAAATAAAATAGTATGAAAATATTTATCCTTTTATCAATAATAACATTTATATCACTTCATATTCCTCATAATAGTAGGAAATATAATTTTAGTTGGTATACACGGTTATTATTTACTATTACTTTAGTATATGGAGTGAGTAATTCAATTTATTATTTAATTACATAAAAATGAATACAACAAAACGATTTTGGGAACTTATTTCACTATGTGAATGGGAAAAAGACCACGACTATGAACGTATAGCTAAATTCTTAGAAACTATTGATTTAGTTGAATTCGATTCATTAAATGATTTTGTTAATGATAGATTTGCTGAACTAAATGATAAATTTGAAAGTGCTTGGTTAGGAGATGATGGAGGAGAAGGATTTGATGTTAGTGATGATGGGTGGATGGATTTAAGAGCAGAAGTAATTGGTAGGGGAGAGAAATTTTTTAACTCAATTACAGCAGATAAATTAAGAGAAATGGCTACTACAAATGATTATAATGAATGTTTTTTATATTGTTTTCACTAATGATAAGTAACGAAGAAGTAGAATTGATTAGACTTAAAGGATACCTAGAAGGTTTAAATATACGTTTAAACAACTTAACTAAAATACAAGCGAGTCGTGAAGGCCATTATTCATCTTTTTCATTAATTCCTGAAATCAAACAAGTTAAAGCAGAAATAAAAGAGTATGAATTAAAAATTTCAAATCATGAAAACGATAGAATATAGAATAGTAAAACGTAGTAAGAAATTCCATCTACAATATAAACATTGGTATGGATGGAGATTTAAATCTATAGTAGTAGGAATGGATGGGGTTACTGATTGGGATTCATTTGATTTAGAAGAACAAGTAGATATATATGTTAAAACATCTACTAAATATAATGCTAGAAAATACATATTTATTAAACATCCAATGTTATATATGTTTACAGTATGAGAGAAGAATATTTAAGCACTAGAAATAATAACCAAATCCATCTAAATTTAATATACAAATTT
>Ga0214919_10009530_pt1 | contig 12502 bp, 7 predicted proteins | sample LL1503_MetaG_FD_177994 | JGI IMG/M metagenome (GOLD analysis project Ga0214919, IMG submission 177994) | Freshwater microbial communities from Lake Lanier, Atlanta, Georgia, United States - LL-1503 | ecosystem: Environmental > Aquatic > Freshwater > Lake | place: USA: Georgia | collected 2015-03-15
ACCATTGCACAGATGGGTAATATTGCATATCGTTCTGGTAAAAAAGTAAACTGGGATGCGACTAAGAATTTATTTACCGATGAAGCGATTAATAAAGAATACTTCACCAAGGCATACCATAATGGATATAGCCTACCGAAAATTTAAATCATGAAAAAAGGTCCTCCGAAAATGGAGGACCTTTTTTATTCTTGCCTAATACTCTTGCTTATTTTTTAGCTGCTTTAAAATTACCATTGGGTTGCACAAAGGTTAAAGAAAGAAGTTCACCTTTATCATTCATTTCAAAGTTAACCCCATAGCCTGCTACTTTTTTGAAATCAAATTTATGATTGCCTACAGGAACCAACTCATATTCTGGTTGGCCTGGAACCGATACATATAAAATATTTTCTTTTAAATAGGTTTTAATATCAGCGCCTGCTAAAGAAAAAATACTTACATATTTTTTAAGATCATCTGTCTTCAAATCCTTGGCAGCATTGCTTCTTTTAAATTTAATCGGTGTTGGAATAGCTGGCTCAAAATTAAATAATGAGGCCGATTCTATATCTCCTTTTAAGCCTGTGTTAAATTGAAAACGTATAGGACTTTTATCGGCAGTATCAATACCTTCCTCGGTATCAAAGGGTCTGAATATATCATAATGGTATTGCTCCATCCACCAATTTTGATTTTTTAATTTAGCAAACAATGAATCCCCTTTTATAAAAATTTCAAATTTTCCATACGCCTCATTACTATACACACCCGCATAATCAGCTAAAGCATGTGAAGGCTTGGTATCTTTTACTTGATTGCTAGTACTTGCCTTTTCAGCTTCTTTTGCTTTTTCTTTCGCCTTTGCTTTGGCTTTTAATACATCTGCATTCCAATCAAAATATTTTAATCCTAAAACTCTATCTGTAATGGTATTTCTTACAGCAGAGGGAACACTAGAACCATTTTGATTCACTAATACCACTATACCAATACTATCCGTTGGGAAAAAACTAGTGCTAGCACTAAAGCCATCAATATTTCCACCGTGCTCTACTCTATAATGTCCTTTGTAAGATGCCATCATCCAAGCAAAACCATAAGTACTAAATTGAATGTCTGGCTTTTCTGTAGTAGGTGTGCCTGGCGCCATAATCATTTGAGAGCTGGTGGCTTCTCCAATATAAGATGCTGGAATAATTTCCACCGTATCTAATTTACCTCCATTAATCCAAACCTTCAACCACTGAGACATATCCATCACGGTGCTATTAATACTTCCTGCAGGACCCATACCCGCTATATCATAATAAGCTGTTTTATGAATAACTGAATCCTTGATAACATTATATCCAATGGCGGGTTCTTTATAGTTCGCTAAATCTTTTACAGAGAAATTAGAATTCGTCATACCAATTTTTGAAAATATTTTAGATGCTACATTTTCCTCCCAAGATTTTCCAGTTAATTTTTCACCCACCACTCCTTGTAATAAATACATAAAATTATTATACTGCCATACTTGTCTTAATTCAGCAGATGGCTCCATGTATTGAATTCGTTTTACTAAATTATCTCTGGTATCAGGTGCTATATACCAAGACAAATCATGTCTAGGTAGTCCAGTTCTATGACTCATCATATCACGAAGGGTAATATGATTGGTTAAATCACTTGTATAAAATTTTAAATCGGGTAAATAGGTAGTTACGGGCTTATCAAAATCAATCGATTTTTCTTTTTGCAAAATACCTAAAACAGAAGCAGTAAATGCCTTGGTACAAGAACCAATGGCAAATTGAGTATTCGCCGTTACTGGTAATTTATTTTCTACATCACGATACCCAAATCCTTTGGCAAAAATAACTTTGTTTTTTTCTACCACCGCCACGGCTACACCTGCTGCATGATTGTCTTTTAAAATCTTATTAATTTCAGCCTCAATGCCCACAAAGCGTTTGTCTACCTTAGTTTGAGCTAACAATTGTATACTTGAAATAAGCAAAATGACTGTTAAGCTGTAAGTAATAATGATCCTTTTCATATACTAAAATTTTATACTTCAAATATATCATTATTTAGGTAACTTAGTTATTCAAAATACATCTATGGCAAACAGACGCAATTTTATCCAACACTTAGGCCTGATGGCCGGTGCCTTTTCAGCCAACAGTTTATTCAATCAAGCACATGCTGCTGAATTTGAGCACATGAATTTGCAAAAGAAAATGCTTAGCCCCAAGGAAGTCGCCATGGATGAGGACTATTGGTCGGTCATTCAACAAGGCTATACAGTAAGCCCTTCTTTAATTAATTTAAACAATGGAGGTGTGAGTCCAAGTCCTAGAATAGTACAAGAAGCAGTAGAATCCTTTAATAAAATGACGAATGAGGGGCCTTCTTATTTTATGTGGCGTATACTAGATCAAGGAAGAGAACCATTAAGATATAAATTAGCACAATTAGCAGGATGCGATCCTGAAGAAATTGCCATTAATAGAAACTCAACTGAGGCCTTGAATACCGTCATTTTTGGATTGAACTTAAAAGCAGGCGATGAAGTCATTGGTACCAAGCAAGACTATCCCAATATGATTAATGCTTGGAGACAGAGAGCTTCTAGAGAAGGTATTGTATATACACAACTTAGTTTTAAATACCCCATTGAAAATGAGGAGGAAATTGTAAGTGCTTTTGAAAAAGCCATTACCCCTAAAACAAAAATATTTCATATCACCCATATGGTGAATTGGGTGGGACAAATTATGCCTGTTAAGAAATTATGTGATTTAGCTAAAAAACACAATATTGAAACCATAGTAGATGGTGCGCATAGTTTTGGATTAATGGATTTCTCTATTCCTGATTTAGGTTGTGATTATTTTGGCACTTCTTTACATAAATTTTTATCGGCCCCTATTGGATCTGGTATGTTATGGATTAAAAAAGAAAACATTGAAAAAATTTGGCCACTGGTTTGTAATGATAACCCTAAGGGGACCGATATTAGAAAGTTTGAAACCCTTGGTACTAGAAGCTTTCCTATTGAACAAGGCATTGGAGAAGCTATTAATTTTCATACAGCCATTGGTAGCAAAAGAAAAGAAGAACGCATTCGTTATTTAAAAAATTATTGGGCCACCCGCGTTCAAAATATTCCTAAAGTAAAAATTAATACTTCTTTAAAAGATGAATACGCTTGTGCCATTTGTGGTGTAAGTATTGACGGCATGACACCAGGTGCTTTAGACAGTGCTTTGTTCAATGAGTATAAAATTCATACAGTAGGTATTGTATGGGAAAATATAAGTTGTGTGCGAATTACGCCGCATGTATATACACGCCTGCAAGACTTAGATAAATTAGTATATGCTATAGAAAAAATTGCCAAGAAAGCGTAGTCAAGTTTTAAAAATAATTTACGGGCATAAAAAAAGCTCGTCCAAATAATTTTATTTTATTCGGACGAGCTTTTTAATTTAAATACTTTTTAAAACTTAGCTGTTATCATGAGAGAGGCAATAGCCCTTATGGTTTTTTAACCGTTGGATAAGTTACCCCTAGTTGTTCTAAATAAGTACCATACTTTGCATCATTATAATAGAAAGGTTTCATTTGCTCTCTATATTTCTGCATGATTTCTTTATTTAAATGTATTGCAGGTGGGTCGGTTGCGCTAATAAAAGGAATATATTTTACGTCTTTGTTTTGTACATCTGTAAAATATGTTTTAGCATCTTGAATTAATTTAGGATTGGTAAAACAATCTAATAAAGTCATCGCTGCTGCTTCTGCTCCAGCTAAAGCACCTTTATGTGCAATAGGTGTTGCCATTGCAATGGCATCGGCCCAATGATGTCCCTTGGTGCCAGGAATATTAGCAGGGAATCCCAATACAATGGTGGGAACATTCCAAGAAATATCTGCAATATCATCCGATCCTCCACCCCATGAGAAAGGAACAGAACCTTTAATAGTATCAATGGTGGTCTTTAAGCCATTGATAGGATTACCTTCCATATCTTTTTTAGGCGCTTCTACTAAGGCTTGCACTGCTCTTGCCATTTCCATGTCTTTCTCATCCCAAACAGGCATACCTACTTTTTTAATATTAGCATACATGGCTTCGGCTAGTGGTTTATTAAAATGTCCTGGCCATGCAGTACCTAAAATTTGATGGGTCACTGTAGTGCCCGACATCATCGCCGCGCCATCTGCAATTTTAATACCTGCTTCATAGTTGGCCTTGATATCTTCATAAGTACGTTCTCTAAAATAATACCAAACACTTGCCTTACTAGGAACTACATTGGGCTGGTCTCCACCATCTACTACTACATAATGAGAACGGTTCGTTGGTTTTAAATGTTCTCTTTTAAAATTCCAACCAATATCCATTAACTCTACACCATCTAATGCACTTCTTCCGCGCCAAGGGGCACCAGCCGCATGCGCTGCTTCTCCATTAAAATCAAAACGCACGCTTACAAGTCCATTACCACCGTTGTCACCATAATTAGATCCAAAACTTCCGCTCACATGCGTAAAAATACAAGCGTCAATATTTTTAAAATAACCATCTCTTACATACCAAGCCTTAGTAGCTACTAACTCTTCCGCTACACCAGGCCAAATAACAATAGTGCCTGGCATATTTTCTTTCTCCATCATTTCTTTCATTGCAATAGCTGCATAAATAATAACAGCCTGCCCTGAATTATGACCTTCACCATGGCCTGGTGCGCCATCTACAATAGGATCCTTGTAAGCAACACCTGGTTTTTGAGAAGCTTTTGGAATACAATCTAAATCACTACCTAATGCAATCACTGGAGAACCTGTTCCCCATTTCGCCATCCAGGCAGTAGGCACATTAGAAATATTTTTTTCAATTTTAAATCCGTTTTTTTCTAATACGCTAGTTAAATAAGCTGAGGTTTCAAATTCTTGAAAACCTAATTCTCCAAAACTAAAAACTTTATCTACCATAACTTGTACATCTTTAGCATGACCTGCCACACTGGTGTACAATTTTTGCTTCATAGCAGCAATTTCTTTTTCTGAATATTTTTTTTGTGCCATTAATTGCATCGAGCTTAATAATGCAATAGCGAGTACAAAAAATGTCTTCACTGAAAATAAATGTTTATTCATATTAATAATTTGTATTTAAGTTACAAAAAAAGGCCTTTGCTGGGAAAGATTTTTTACAGGCTTTGCTTAGAGACTAGGTATTTATAGTTAAATAGCTGATTTACAATATTTTGCCTTCATAATGAGATTCGATTATTTTATGTTTTTTATAGGCTTATTTGCGTTGAAAATTGAGCCCATTTTCAAGTAGGTAAAATAACTATTTGCTTACTTATTCAAATATTTTTGAAGGCCTTAGCATTAAAGGTTATTTAAAAATAGATGTTAAAAATATATTTTCTTTATTGTCTTCTATTTCTAAGCTTTTTTATTCAAGCACAAGTCTTAGATCCCTCTACTATAAATTCGGCAGGCGGAAAAATAAATATCGCCTCAACGTTAAATCAAGCAAATAATAATTGGATGCTTGATTGGACTTTGTGCGAACCCTTTGCTATTCAAACATGGTGTTCTAAAAATAAAATTATTTTTTCTACAGGGTTTTTACAACCTAGTTTAATGCTAAACCCTGCATTCAATTTGCCTGAAAGTTTTGATTTTAATTTAATATGGGGACCTAATCCTGTTATGAATTATGTAGAACTTTCTTGCAAACAAGCAGGCGTTGAAATTATGAACATTCAGGTAATAGATCACTATGGCAATAAAATACAAAATATTAAAGGCCCTTTTTCTGGACTCCATTTTTCAAAACAAATATCTTTTGCTTCGGCAAATACGGGTATTTACCTTATTGCTATCCACTATATTGTGGGTGGCAAATTCAGTCAAATGAAAATAATTAAAATTATAAAAATCTAAAATGAAATTATTTCGACTATTTATTTTATTATGCTTTTATATAGGAAGTTCTATTACAAATTTTGGAAGTGCACAAACCAATAAGGGTATTAATTTTCAAGGCATTGCTAGAGATAATAATGGCTATATACTTGCTAATAAATCTATCAATATTAGAATATCAATTAAAAATGATACCAATTCTAGCAAAAATGAATACCAAGAAATTACCCCTATAACCACTAATATACTTGGTTTATTTACCATTGTAGTAGGTGCTAATGAAACCAATAAAATTGTATCGGCGGGTTCCTTTGAAAGTATTAACTGGTCAAAAGCAGATAAATATTTACAAATAGAAATTGATACGGTGGGTGATTTATCTTTTATTTATATGGGCACACAAAAAATTAATTATGTGCCCTTTTCTTTCTATGCCGATAATGTGGGGGCTCAAAATATTAATGGAGTCATTGGCATTACGCAAGGTGGTACAGGACTAGATAATCTAAAAGATGTAAAAGTCTTATTCAATATTGATAAAATAAATAATACCCCCGATTCAAGTAAGCCTATTAGCAATCTAGCACTTATAGCAATTAACGATAAATTAAAAAAAGCAGATACGCTTTCATTAAGCAACCGCATTAATTTAAAATTAAATAGCAAGGATACCCTTAGCCTATCTAATAGAATTAATAATATATCATTGCCGTCACTTGTGTATGATTATGGGAGTTTTTATGATACAGCTAAACAAGCCAGTAGCGCTGTATCTAGCGCCACTGCTATAAAGTTTTCATATGAAGGTTTAATGAGTAATATTAGTATTCAACCCAATACAAGTGGGCAGCTCACTAAAATGACGGTACTACACGCAGGCGTATATTCTGTTCACTATGCCATACAAATTATAAAACCAGATGTTGGAGTGGATGAGGCAAGTGTTTGGATTAGAAGAAATGGATCGGCTTATTTAAATACAAACACGAATTTTACAATTTCTGGGAGCGGTATAAAAAATTTACTTACTGGAAATTATTTGGTGGACCTAGGTGCCAACGATTATATAGAACTTTATTTTAGTGTCAAAAATATAAGTAGCGCAGCGACTGGAACTACTACACAAGCAAGTCCCTCTCGGCCTGCAACGCCCAGTGCTTATATTATTTTAAACAAAGTCAACTAAAATTATTTATCCAAATGGTTGTTCAATCGAAATACTTTGTTTCGAGAAAAACTTAGGACCCTCAGAAGCAATGTAAAGGCAGTCTTCTAATCTTATACCAAATTCTCCAGGAATTGAAATAGTAGGTTCATCACTAAAACACATGCCCACCGCAATAGGAGTTGTATTTCCTTTGACAAAATTTGTCCACTCATGCCCCTCTAATCCAATGCCATGGCCTGTTCTATGAGGAAGCCCAGGTAATTTATAATTACTGCTAAAACCTCCTTTTTCAATCACTGCTCTTGCAGCAGCATCTACTTGTTCGCAAGGCGCGCCAATTTGAATAGCAGCAAAGGCAGCGTCTTGTGCTTTCTTTTCCAAATTCCAAACATCTATTTGTCTTTGTGTGGGTTTGCCTGCTACAATGGTTCTAGTAATATCAGAAGCATAGCCTTCACAACTTGTGCCTCCATCAATCATTACAATATCTCCTTCTTTAATTGTTTGAGGTGTTATACTTCCATGAGGCAGCGCTGAATATTTGCCTACTTGAACAGAAGCGCCTCCACTAAAACCTAATTTTCTAAAGGCAGCAGAAATATTATTACTTAATAATGTTTGTGACATACCTGGCACAATGGTGTTGAAAGCTGCTTTATACGCTTCAATAGTTATATCACTTGCTTTTTGCATGAGTGCAATTTCTGCAGGTGATTTAATCATTCTACATCCAGCAGTCACAGGCGTGGCATCAACTACTTCAAATCCTGCTGCTTCTTTTTTTACCCCATTGGCAATAAAAAATCTTACCCTTTCTTCCATTCCAATACTACGATATTGAACGCCCCTATCTTTTACAATACCTACAATAACTGCATAAGGACTTTCGTGTTCTTCCCAACAACGCACTTCTTCTCCAAAAGCTGGTAGAATTAATTCCCTTGCTCTATCTTCTTCAAATTTTGGACATACATATACTAAGGAACCTTTCGCAGGAATCACTACTCCAAAAGTTCTTTCACTTTGACCCCAACGCATGCCTGTATAATAATAACAAGAGGTGGTACCCTCTAAAAATATAGCATCCATTTTATTTTGGGACATCAATTCCTGTGCTTTAGCAATTCTTGCCTTTCTTTCTGCCACTGAAATAGGCACTATGTCTGCTACTTGAGGGCTTAAACTTCGAATAGCTTCGGGTAAGTCTTCTACTGGCTCTGTTTCTTTAAGTTTTCTTCCAAACAAAGAACTACTCATACCCAAACTACCTGCGGTAAGTGCCGATACCGCTAAAAATTTTCTTCTATTAACTGACATAGTATACAATTTTAAATGTTTTATATAAGTGGTATTAAAGATATTACATTTTAATAAGCTAAAAACTTTAAATTTAAGCTTCAATCATAAGGCTAGCCTTTAACAATTCATACTATAACCCAGATCACATTGAAACAATTTCGATTTCTCTTTTTATTAATATTCATACTTGGATTTCAAACTACGCAGGCACAAAAAAAGAATGCCAACATTAAATATTATATTCATAAAGCAACGGATGTCATAAAATTAGATGGTCTAATGAATGAGCAGTCCTGGTTAAAAGCGCAGGCTGTAAATAAGTTTCCCATGGTGCTACCTATGGATACTAGTGTTTCCAAAGTACCTACTGAAGTTAGAATGACTTACGATGAAAATAATTTATACATTATTGCTATTTGTACCAAGGTGGGAGATGGGGTGGATATGGTAGAGTCACTGAAAAGAGATTGGAACTTTGGAAAGAATGATAATTTTATTTTGTTCTTAGATACCTATGGCGATTTAACCAATGGCTTTGCCTTTGGTGCAAGTGCTGTGGGCGCACAATGGGATGGTACAATGTTTGATGGGGGCTCTGTAGACTTAAACTGGGATAATAAATGGTCCTCTGCAATTTACAATGACGCAGAAAAATATGTTTGGGAGGCAGCGATTCCTTTTAAATCCATTAGATATAAAACAGGAGTTCAAGAATGGGGAGTAAACTTTAGTAGAAACGATTTAAAAACAACAGAAAAATCGAGCTGGGCACCCATGCCTAGGCAATTTCCCACTGCTTCATTAGCTTATACAGGATCCTTGGTTTGGGATGCGCCACTTCCAGCACATCAAAATAATTTTTCTTTAATTCCTTATTTTAAATCCAGTGTATCTAAAGAATTTGCCACTAGTGATGGTGCCAAATTAAATCAAGCATCGATTAATAAAAACGCTTATGGATTAGATGCAAAAATAAGTTTGTCCTCTTCTCTCAACTTAGATTTAACAGTAAACCCAGATTTCTCTCAAGTGGAAGTAGACAGACAAGTAAGTAACCTAAGTCGTTTTGAATTATTTTTTCCAGAAAAAAGACAATTCTTTTTAGAAAATGCAGATTTATTTTCCAATTTAGGTTTTGAAAATGTACGTCCCTTTTTCTCTAGAAGAATTGGCTTAAATACCAATATTGATTTTGGCGCTAGAATGAGTGGTAGACTAGATAAAAATTGGCGTATTGGTATTATGGACATGAAAACAAGCGATGATAAAACTACAGGACTCTTAGCTCAAAATTTTTCAGTACTCGCTTTGCAAAGAAAATTATTTAAAAAATCGAGCATAGAATTATTTTATATCGATAAGACTGCCTTTGATTATCCTTCTTCCACATCAAATGCAGCAGTAGGTAATGCTTATAATAGAAATTTTGGTTTTGAATATAATTTAGCACCAAAAAATAATACATGGACAGGAAAAACTATTTTAATAAAATCCTTTACACCCAATAAGTCTGGTAACGATTATTTAAATGCAGGTAATTTACAATACAGTAGTAGAAAGTGGATCATATCTTGGCAACATGAAATTGTAGGTAATAATTATAATGCTGAAGTGGGTTATATTCCACGCAATAATTATATCAAGTTTATGCCTAGTATTACACGCTTGTACTTTCCCAAAAGCGGAAATATTTTAAGTTATGGCCCTCAACTCACCACTACTTATTATTATAATTCAAATTTCAATTTAACAGACAATACTAAGTTATTTAATTACCTAATTACTTTTAGAGACAAGAGCACATTTGCCACTGTTATTCAAAATGATTATGTTGAATTATTATCGCCCTTTGATCCTACTAGAATTGGCAAACAACCTTTGGCAGCGCATACCAAACATCAATGGACTACTATGGGCTTTGATTGGATTTCAGCACCTCAACATAAATTAACTTATTATTTAACTGTTCGTAAAGGTGGTTACTATGCAGATGGTAAATTATTAAGTATCACGGGTGACATTGGATATCGTATACAACCTTATGTAAATTTTGATATGGCGGCTACTTATAATCATATTGAACTGCCTCAACCATGGGGTAAAAATAATTTTTTCTTAATTGGTCCTAAAATGGATATCACCATGACAGATAAATTATTTTTTACAGCCTTTTATCAGTACAACGAACAAACAAAAAATATCAACTTTAATACAAGATTCCAGTGGCGCTATAAACCCGTCTCTGATTTATTTATAGTGTATACCGACAACTACTATATTGGGCCCGTATTTGTTAAAAACAGAGCGGTAGTTTTAAAGTTTACTTATTGGTGGAATAAATAAAATAAAAAATACTTCCATAAAAAAATACCCTTCATAATAAGAAGGGTATTTTTTTATGGTTTATAATTTTGAATAGGATGCGGACAGTTTTTCTAATTGACTGTTTAAGGCCTGATACACTAATTTTTGTTGAGAAGTGGGTGGAAAATCGGCACCCATGGTTTGACTTTCTTTAGTGAGGGTTAATAGCCTTTCCAATATTTTAGCGGGATTTCTAAAAATATCCATCCTCGATCCTGTCAAGTGAATATCAAATAATTCTTTTTCTATTGCATATACTTGCTTTTCTCTATTTGCTGCCTCTATTGTATTTTGCTTTATTAAGCCTGCACGCTCCATTTCCATTTTCTCAATTAAGCTTAAACATTTTTTCATAGCGCTTGTTAATTGCATTCCAAAATCATATTGAGCTTCAATTGCGCCTTTACTTGTATGTAAATTAGGATCATTCAATACTTGTATAGGTTGCTTCATAATTTCTTTACCCACTTTTAACACTACCGTGTAAGTACCTGGTGGAATTCTAATGGGCGCTAATCCTGGACCAATATCTAAATCATAAATAAACATAGATCTATTACCAAGTGAATCAAATTTTAAATAGTTTTTATTATCTGGGATTGTTTTTAAAGTAGGTAGTTCTATATCATTATGCGCAAGATTCCACCAAATGCGATTCACACCTTTATTAGCAGAGCCTTCCATTTTTTGAATAGTATCTCCTTTAGTATTCAAAATATAAATAAATGGATGAGCACTAAGACTGTCTACTAAATAATAATTAATACTGGCACCATAAGGAGGATTGCTTCCCGTAGCCATCGATGATTCACTGTGTATGCCGGTTTTATTATTAAAGCGATAGGCTTGTCTGGGTGCGTATAATTCATTTTTATTTTTTACCATTTGTTTGCTCCATTCTCTAAAAGGTGTGATATCATCAAGAATGTAAAAACCCCTACCATAAGTGGCTAAGACTAAATCACGAAAGTTTTTTTGAATGGCTATATAATAAACAGGAGAGGGTGGTAAATTATTTTTTAAATGCATCCAAGTATTTCCATCATCTGGGCTAATGTATAAACCATTATCCGTTCCTGCATATAACAAACCTTTTTGAGCAGGATCTTCTTTAATGCTATGAACAAAAGAACTATTTGAAGCTGGAATACCTGATCCTATTTCTTTCCAAGATTTACCATAATTGGTTGTTTTAAAAATATAAGGCTTGAAATCTCCTAATTGTTGATAGGTGATACTTATATAAGCCGTGCCCGTTTCAAAATTAGAAGCATCAATACTTCGAATAGTTCCCCAAGGGGCAATGCCTTTTATATTGGCTGTAACATTGGTCCATGTTTTACCATCATTGGTAGTGACTTGAACCTGGCCATCATTACTACCTGTCCATAAAACACCTTTTGTTAAAGGAGACTCTGCAATCACATATAAGGTGCAACCATCAAATGTCATCAAGTTATCTGAATTCATACCACCAGAATTTTGCTGATGGCTTTTATCATTGGTGGTTAAGTCTGGGCTAATAACATTCCATGACATTCCCTTATTAGAAGTTTTATGAACATACTGGCTTCCTACATAAACAACTCCTTTTTGATGTTTCGATAAGGCCATTGGAAAATTCCAATGCCAACGATATTTCATATCTGCTGGAGCCCAGCCATAGCCTGCTTCTGGCCAAGCACGCACATCATGCGCATAGCCAGTTCTTACATCTGTAACATCTAATCCTCCATCATAACATCCAGACCATAT
>Ga0214919_10009532_pt1 | contig 12501 bp, 10 predicted proteins | sample LL1503_MetaG_FD_177994 | JGI IMG/M metagenome (GOLD analysis project Ga0214919, IMG submission 177994) | Freshwater microbial communities from Lake Lanier, Atlanta, Georgia, United States - LL-1503 | ecosystem: Environmental > Aquatic > Freshwater > Lake | place: USA: Georgia | collected...
GAAGTCCAATACAAGGGCAAGAACATCGCGCAAATTTTGGAGCTGACCGTGGAGGCCGCGCTGGTGTTTTTCCAGGCCGTGCCCACGCTGGCGCGCAAGCTGCAAACCCTGATGGACGTGGGCCTGAGCTACATCCGCCTAGGCCAGGCCGCCACCACGCTCTCGGGCGGCGAGGCGCAGCGCGTCAAGCTCGCGCTGGAACTCTCCAAGCGCGACACCGGCCGCACGCTGTACATCCTGGACGAACCCACCACCGGCCTGCACTTTGCCGACATCGCGCTGCTGCTCAAAGTGCTGCACCAACTGCGCGATGCGGGCAACACCATCGTCATCATCGAGCACAACCTGGACGTCATCAAAACCGCCGACTGGCTGATCGACATGGGGCCCGAGGGCGGGGCGGGTGGCGGGACGGTGGTGGGGGTGGGGACGCCGGAGGAACTGGCGGGGAATGCGGCTAGTTTTACGGGAAGGTATTTGAGGGGGTTGTTGGGGGGTAGTTAATCGCACTTACACACCGATAGCACCCCCTCGCCAACTTTACCGCCAACCCTTGCAATTTATTCCTGATCGTTGTTGCCGCTGATGGCTTCCTCGATTAACGCCTTAAGTTCAGGTGCAACCGTGTAACCATACGGAATCTCAAACTTGTTCAGCAGTTTGTCGTCAAATTTTTCCGATTTGATAATTGGCTTCAATGCTGCGTAAAGCATTTTTCCTTTAACGGTCGCGGGCGAGGGTCCGCCCCCCTCTTCCCACATCGTTTCCGCATTTGGTCCTCCAGCATTCGGCCATATCAATCGAGTGACCTCCTTCCTCTTATTCAGGAAGGCTTCGCGTGCGCCTTTGACGTTGTTGGCAGCCCTATTTCGCCAGTCTTCTGCTTTCTCACTTGTTACCCCATAAAGTGCGCACAGGTAATCTGTTCGGCAGAAATAAGTCTCAATGTCTGAGCCCGCCGTAACCCATGGAAATACTCCACGTGTCTTGAAGCGGTTGGACCAAAGTTCACCTTCATCGGCAGTCATAAAATCACCGTCGCGATGCAAAAGCGCTGTGTTTTTCAGCCTTCCATCAACAATTAGGCCCTTCAAAAATTTGTCGCTCGGCAAGTTTTCTACACCGAAGCACCGGCAAACTGCGATCTGTCGCGCCAGATCTGGCCACTGGCGTATCACTGCCCGAAGAGGCGTGTCATCTTCATCCTCCACAAAAAATAGGGCTGCCTTGTCGAGTCCACCCCAACCGAGTAACCGGCGGATAGCCTCATCGTCTTGGGTTGCAATGGCTCCGTCTTTCATCCAGACAAGTTTTGCGGCGGCACTGGCAGCGCGAACAATGTGTGGACTATGAGTTGTCAGGATTACCTGTGTTTGGTACTCGGCCGCTGCGACCTCAAGCGACTCAATCAGTCTCTCCTGCTTGTTGGGATGTAGGTGGGCATCAGGCTCGTCAATAAGCATTACCTTTGGCTCAAACAGGATCAGGTACGCGAAAATTTGAATTACTTGGAGCACCCCGGTGGCCGCGGTTTCTAGTGGACGACTTTGATCTGCTAAGTCGTCAGTAAAAATGCTTGCTGTGATGTGGTAGTCCTCACGATCATCGAATGCAACATCGACGCGGGTACCAGGGTGCACTCTTTGCACTAACTCATTCAGTCTTTCGAGACGCTTGTCACCCTGCGCACTGTCCGATTCTTCATGCCTACGGCTACGCAAGTTAAAGAGGATGTTCCTCAATACGCCACCTGCGTCTCCGCTTGCGGCTTGTCGCCTAAGCGTTGGCTGGGCGAGGATCGTTTCCTTTTCGGAAAGGCCAGCTAGTCCGGGAATATACGTGGTGATGAATTGGTATCTCTGCTTGTAGGGGGTAACGGCACCGCCTCCGTCCATGGAGGCGGTGATCCCTCCTCGATTTCGTGCCGCACGGATGCGGATAGTCGTCTGCGGTGATCCCTCCTCGGTTGCCCGATGTGTGAATACAACCTCCACAGGGATAGAGGCTGTGTCGGATTTCAGTTCGCCCTTGTGTAAGGTAGTTAGAGGCTCGCTGGATGGGACATAGTCGAGCCGCTCAAAAGAGATCATCTCTTTTGTATTTTTGGGTAACACATAGCTGGCTGCTCGTGCAGCCCAGTGAATCGCCTGTAGAACAGAGGACTTGCCGCAGCCATTTGCACCTACAAGAATCGTGACGCGCTCCAGTGGAATTGTGGCTTCGGTAACCGCTTTAAATTTTTTGACCGTTATTGAATCCAGCGGACTCCATTTGCGAGCGCGATCAGATCGGGTATCGGCGAGTTCAATTAGCTTCGGGGGTAACGTCTTGTCAGGCAATGCATAGTCCGGATCGCTTTGCATATCGACTTCCTCATTGCATTTCGCAACATCAGGAAAGAGCAGACAAGCCAATCTTGTCCGTCGAATCTGGCGGCCCCGCTGACTTTGCGCCGCGTGGCAGCGCTTTAGTTCGGTGGCTTTGCGTCACCGGCTTTAGCCGGGTTTGCCCTTCAATTTTCTTGTCCATCGGTTCTGTTTAGAACTGACTAACTTATCTTAACAAATCAATGTTGTTGTGCTTGCTGAAAGTAACACCTGGTGCTAGACTTCGGCATGGGAGCCATTACGCCAAACCGCAGTTTCAAGACTGCCAAGTTCGCAAAGGACGCAAGCAAGGCCAAGATTACGGACCTTGAGCTGTGTGCGGCGATTGCGCAAGTGCCGTTGGGGCAGGTGGATGACTTGGGCGGTGGTGTGTTTAAAAAGCGGCTCAATAGAAACCAGCACCGGTCCATTATTTTGGCGAGGGGCGGTACCTTTTGGATTTATGAATACCTGTTTGCCAAGAAAGACCGCGACAACATTGAACATGACGAGCTTGTAGCCTTTCGGCTCTTGGCCAAAAGTTACGCCGGTTTGACGGAGCACCAGCTGGGACAGTTACTCATTAACAAGGACTTGTTGGAGATTTGCCATGACGAAAAAACAGACATTCAAAAGTGACGCCTTTGCGGCGATCCACGCTTCGGCCACCGCTTTACAAAAAGTGGGCGCAATAGACCAGACGACCATGCGCCAGTTCGATGCGTCTTGCTTGGCTGTTCCGGCAACGCTTGCGCCGGGGCAGATCAAAAGCATCCGCGAGCAAGCGCATGTCAGCCAGCCCGTTTTTGCCAGGTACCTGAACACCAGTGAGTCAACGGTTCAAAAGTGGGAGTCGGGCAGCAAACAGCCCAGCGGCATGGCGCTCAAGTTATTAGCGGTGGTGCAAAAACATGGCTTGGGGGTGTTGGCGTAAGTGCGATACGCACCAAGTCATAGCCCGTTTTTACTCCCGCGGAATTCGGTGGGGATAGGTTGATGGTGGCTGAAATTGCCAACACAATAAACATTGCTATTTCATGTTGCCACCGACCCCCGAAGAATGGGAAAACTTGAAATGCCAAATTGGCATCCCAAGCTCGTCTGCCATTGACGATGATCTGACGCTTTACGGGCTGCACGGCACCGTGGTGGCGAAGGACTGAGGGGTTTGGCGGGTCTGCGACATTGCGTAAATGCCTGGGTTGGCCTAGGCTGTAGCCGGGCATTGACGGCAAACAACTAGTCGGCAGCAACGGTGCATTTTCACGATGTACTGTTACCAAAAACAGGCTCGCTAATGCAGTCCCGGATAGAAATTTTCGTGTGAGCCAAGCAGCAAATGGCTTTGCTGGAATCAGCGCTTTCCCAGCGGAACATATGGGGTTGCCAGCGCCCGGTCTTCGGCCTTGGAAATCAAGACATCGCGGACAAAGGCGGTAGGCAGATTCGGGTTGTCCAGGGCCGCTTTACCGACCAGCGCCCAGAACTCAATCTGTCCGGCAATGGTGCGACCCTCTGCGTTTGCATGCGATTTGGCTTGGGCGTACAAGTCGCTATCGATGCGTAAGAAATTTTTTTATGGGGGACTTCATCACGTTCGTTTTCCAGATGGAACCCGCCTGCTTGCGGACCGATCTCCGTAAGCTCTGATCCCAGATTGATGCGGCCCTCCGGTCGCCCGTCTTTGTTGACGACTGCTCGCGCGAGCATATCGTCCGTTAGCTCGGGCAATTCCTTGTACTCATGCGGTTTGATGGGGTGGGCGTCTGCTTGAGCCAAGTCAGAGGCTGAGGTAGAGCGCGAGACGATTTCGTTCACGATTGTTGGCCTTTTGCTTGGAAGTGTAGAAGTTGGGATGGCGGAGCTACAAAAACAACCTTCATTTTGAGGTGCTTGCGGACTCTGGCTCGTCGGTGGGGACTTGCTGCACCAACATACCAGGTTGCATCTTCTAAACCGGGCTTGTTAGGACTGCAAAGCCTCCAGCACCGCCCCGGGGTTGCGGTCAATCACATTGAGCAGAACCAGCGATGCGCCGCTGGGTGCGCGGTCGCCACGTTCCCAGTGGCGCAGCGTGGCAACTGAGAATCCGAAGCGCGCTGCAAACTGCTCTTGCGTCAGGCTCAAGCGCTGGCGCAGGCCGGACACATCCACCGCTTGCGGCGCATACAAGGTGACTCCCGTGGCTTTGCCTTTGGATTTGGCATGGGCAATCGCCTCGTTGAGGCCTTGCTTGATGCTGTCGAATGCTTTTGTCATGGAGAGATCTTTCAAGTTTCTAGCCAAATGTGAACCAGCACATCCACCAGCTCGGCCAATTCATTGCGTTCGGCCTTGCTGATATTGGCGCGTTCGTTTTTTGCAAATAGCGTGATCAGGTACAAGGGCATCACATTGCTGTGCACGTAATAAATTACACGCACGCCGCCTGACTTGCCCTGCGCGCCCCGGCCCCAGCGCAGCTTGCGTACGCCACCCGTGCCTTCCATCAGCTCGCCCGACTTGGGATGCGCTGCCAGGTAGGTAACGATGTCCAAGCGTTCGGTAGCGCTCAACAGCTTCTCGGCGCGCCGGATGTATTCGGGCAATTCGGCGATGGTCAGCATGGAGAAATTGTAATCCAATGGATTATTTTTATTATCGTGTGCCCACGAACTAACACCATAACCACCGATTGCCTGCGCATCCTGGAAATTTGAATCATCTGTGTGCGGTGACGGGCGCAAGACACAAGCCGTTCGCCCCATTGCCAAAGCTGCTTACACTGCCTTCAAGTCCGCCCATCCAGCCGACCCCACCGTCCCAGGAGTCCATTGCCATGAACGCCCCGATCAAGCCTGAGCAGCTGCGCGCGCACGCGGTTTCGCTGGACGACAAGTACACGCAGTCCGAGGGCATGGCCTTCATGAGCGGCGTGCAGGCGCTGGTGCGTTTGCCGATGTTGCAGCGGGTGCGCGACCTGGCTGCGGGCAAGAACACGGCGGGGTTTATCAGTGGTTACCGTGGTTCCCCGCTGGGCAGCTACGACCAGTTTCTGGCCAAGGCGCAGCCGCACTTGAAGGCGCACCACATTGTTTTCCAGCCTGGCGTGAACGAGGAGCTGGCCGCCACCGCTTTGTGGGGCACGCAGCAGCTCGGCTTTGCGCCGCCGGGCACCAACAAATACGATGGCGTATTCGGCATTTGGTACGGCAAGGGACCGGGCGTGGACCGCTGCTCGGATGTGTTCAAGCACGCCAATATGGCGGGCACCACGCCTTGGGGCGGCGTGCTGGCGGTGGCGGGGGACGACCATGTGTCCAAGAGCTCCACCGCCGCCCACCAGAGCGACCATATTTTCAAGGCCTGCGGCACGCCCTTGTTTTTTCCTGCCAGCGTGCAGGACATCCTGGATTTGGGGCTGCACGCCATCGCCATGAGCCGCTACGCCGGCGTCTGGGCCGGCATGAAGACTATCCAGGAAATTGTGGAGTCCAGCGCCGCGGTCGACGTGGACCCGCAGCGCGTGCAGATCGTCATGCCCACCGACTTTGTGATGCCTGCGGGCGGCGTGCATATCCGCTGGCCGGACACGGCCTTGGACCAAGAGGCGCGGCTGTTTGACACCAAGTGGTACGCCGCGCTGGCCTATGTGCGCGCCAACCGCTTGAACCACAACGTCATCGAAGGCCCGAACGACCGCTTCGGCCTGATGGCCAGCGGCAAGGGCTACAACGACACGCGCCAGGCCCTGCTCGATTTGGGCCTGGACGACGCCACCTGCCGCCGCGTGGGCATCCGCCTGCACAAGGTGGCGGTGGTCTGGCCGCTGGAGGCGCAGCTCACGCGCGAATTCGCCACCGGCTTGCAAGAGATTCTGGTGGTCGAAGAAAAGCGCCAGGTCATTGAATACCAGCTCAAAGAGGAGCTGTACCACTGGCGCGCCGATGTGCGCCCGCGCGTGGTGGGCAAGTTCACGGTGTCGAACGACGCGGCCAGCCCGTATGGCATTGGCGGTGAATGGTCTGCGCCCGACCCGGCTGCCAACCGCTTGCTGCGGGCCAATGCCGATTTGTCGCCGTCCATGATTGCCCGCGCGATTGCGCAGCGCCTCAAAGCGCTGGGCATGGACGCCGAAGTGCAAGCCCGCATGGACGCGCAGCTGGCCATTCTGGACGCCAAAGAACGCTCCATGCAGGCGCTGACTTTGGGCGCGCCGCTACCGGAGCGCCAGCCCTGGTTTTGCTCAGGCTGCCCGCACAACACCTCGACCCGTGTGCCCGAAGGTTCGCGCGCCATGGCCGGTATCGGTTGCCATTTCATGACCTTGTGGATGGACCGCTCGACCACGGGCTTTACGCAAATGGGCGGCGAGGGCGCGCCTTGGGTCGGGCAGCAGCCCTTTGCCAATGACCGCCATATTTTTGCCAATCTGGGCGACGGCACCTATTTCCACAGCGGCATCCTGGCGGTGCGCCAGGCCATCGCGGCGGGCGTGAACATCACCTACAAAATTTTGTACAACGACGCGGTGGCCATGACCGGCGGCCAGGCGATTGGCGAGCGCGCGGAGGGCCACAGCGTGGTGCAGATCGCGCAAAGCATGCGCGCCGAGGGCGCGCAGCGCATCGTGGTGGTCACCGACGAACCCGAAAAATACGATGGCGTGCAAGGCCTGCCCGAGGGCGTGGCGGTGGAGCACCGCGACATGCTCGACGCGGTGCAGCGCACGCTGCGCGAGATCGAAGGCACCACCGTCATCATCTACGACCAGACCTGTGCCACCGAAAAGCGCCGCCGCCGCAAGCGCGGCACCATGGTCGACCCGGCCACGCGGGTGGTGATCAACCCGCTGGTCTGCGAAGGCTGCGGCGATTGCGGCGTGCAAAGCAACTGCATCAGTGTGGAGCCCTTGGAGACGGACTTCGGCCGCAAACGCCAGATCAACCAAAGCACCTGCAACAAGGACATTTCCTGCGTCAAAGGCTTTTGCCCTAGCTTTGTCACTGTGCAAGGCGGCAGCATGCGCAGGCCTGCGGCGGCGCGCAATGCGGCGGCCCCGCAAGCGGGTTTGCCCGATCCTGTCTTGCCCGATTTGGACGCCGCCACTGACGGCGTCTGGGGTGTGGTCGTGGCCGGTGTGGGCGGTACGGGGGTGATCACCATTGGTCAGTTGCTGGGAATGGCCGCGCATATCGAGGGGCGCGGCATCGTCACCCAGGACGCGGGCGGGTTGGCGCAAAAAGGCGGTGCCACCTGGAGCCATGTGCTGATCGGCGCGAGCCAGGATGCGATCCGCACGACCCGCGTGGGCATGGCTTGTGCGGACTTGGTGATTGGTTGCGACCCGGTGGTGAGTGCGGGCAAGGAAACCTCGCTGCGCTTGCGCGCCGGGCGCAGCCATGTGGTGTTGAACAGCCACAGCACGCCCACGGCGGCGTTTGTGAAAAACGCCGATTGGGTCAACCCGGCAGCAGCCTGCATGGCTGGCATTGCTGCCACGCTGCAAGACCCGGCTGCGTTGGGCTGCGTGGACGCCGAGGCAATTGCCACGCAGTTGCTGGGCGACAGCATTTTTACCAACCCGGTGATGCTGGGTTTTGCCTGGCAAAAAGGCTGGATTCCCCTGGGCCAGGCGGCAATCTTGCGCGCCATGGAGCTCAACGCCGTGGCCGTAGAAAAAAACCAGGCTGCTTTCCAATGGGGCCGCTTGGCTGCCCAAGATCCGGCCGCGCTGGCACGGGCTCTGACACCTTCGCAGGCAGTGCAATTCATCCGCGCGCCCAAGCCCGCCGCTGGCGCGCTGGACGCACTGGTGGACAGTCGCGCGGAGTTTTTGACCGCGTACCAAAACGCCGCTTACGCCGCCGTTTACAGCGCACTGGTGCAGCGTGTGCAGCAGGCCGAAGCCGCTGCGGCCCCTGGTGCGCAGCAGACACTCAGCCTTGCCGTGGCGCGCTATGCCTTCAAGCTAATGGCCTACAAAGACGAATACGAAGTCGCCCGTTTGCACAGCGACGGGGCGTTTCGGCAACAGATTGCCGCCATGTTTGAGGGCGACTACCAGATCAACTACTACCTGGCACCGCCGCTGATCGCGCAGACCAATGCCAAAGGCGAGTTGCAAAAACAGCGTTTTGGTGCCTGGATGGGCTGGGCTTTTAGGCTGCTGGCGCCCTTGAAATTTTTACGCGGTAGCGCATTCGACCCCTTCGGCCGCAGTGCCGAGCGCCGCCACGAGCGCGCGCTGATGGCGCATTACGCGGCCACGTTAGAGGCGGCGCTGCCCCGCTTGAGCGCGGCAAACCTGCCGGATGCAATAGCTTTTGCCACGCTGCCGGAGCAGATTCGTGGCTTTGGCCATGTCAGGGCGCGCCATTGGGCCGCTGTGCAGCCGCGCTGGAACGCACTGGCGCAAGCCTTGGGGTCAAGCGCCCTGGCCTGAAGTCCGGTCAATACCCGCCCCGTACAATCCGCCCTCATTCGTAGTGGGCTCCCAAGCGCCGTATCTGGCGCAGACGCAAAGCCCCGCATCCCGCCGTCCTACTTACCCATCCTCGGAGTTCTGCTGTGTTCATTTCCTCTGCCTTTGCCCAAACCGCTCCCGCCGCTGCCGGGGGCGACATGCAATCCACCCTGATGAACATGCTGCCGATTCTGGTGATGTTCGGCGTGTTGTACCTGGTGATGATCCGCCCGCAGATGAAAAAGCAAAAGGAACATAAATCCATGATCGAAAGCATCGTCAAGGGCGATGAGGTCGTCACCGCAGGCGGTTTTCTGGGTCGGGTTTCCAAGCTGGGCGACGCTTTTATTTCGGTTGAACTGGCCACCGGCGTAGAGGTGCAAATGCAGCGCAGCGCGGTGGTTCAGGTGCTGCCCAAGGGCACGATGAAATAAGGCAACTACGCCATGAACCGTTACCCGTTTTGGAAATACGCGCTATTGGCGCTGGCGCTGTTGGTAGGGGGCTTGTACGCCCTTCCCAATTTGTTTGGCGAAGCGCCGGCGGTGCAGGTTTCGGCGGGAAAATCCGGGATCCGTCTGGATGAGGGTTCAACCCAACGGGTTGAGGCCGCGCTCAAGGCTGCGGGCATTTCCGCAGACGGCGTACGCCTGGATGGCGCGTCGATCAAGGTGCGCTTTGCCGATACCGAAACCCAGCTCAAAGCTAAAGACGCGATCCAGAAGGCCCTGAACCCGAATCCGGATGATGGCGCCTACGTGGTGGCGCTGAATCTGATCGCTCGCTCGCCCGCCTGGCTGACGGCGATGAACGCTTCGCCCATGTATCTGGGCTTGGACTTGCGCGGTGGCGTGCACTTCATGCTGCAGGTTGATATGCCTGCCGCGCTGACCAAGCGAGTCGAGTCCTTGACCGGTGACCTGCGGGTAGCCCTGCGCGAGAAAAACCTGCGCCACAGCGGCATCAGCCGCAATGCCCAGACCATTGAGGTGCGCTTTCGGGACAGCGCCACGGCCGAGGCCGCGCAGGCTTTGGTCAAAGATCAGTTCGCCGAGTTGGTGGCGGTGCTCAGCCCCGACGGCACCGAGGTCAAGCTCAGCGCCACCATCAATCCCGTGGCCGCGCGCAAGGTGCAGGAGCAGGCGCTCAAGCAGAACATCACCACGCTGCACAACCGCATCAACGAGCTGGGCGTGGCTGAACCGGTGATCCAGCAACAGGGTCTGGACCGCATCGTGGTGCAACTGCCCGGCGTGCAGGACACGGCCAAGGCCAAAGACATTCTGGGCCGCACGGCGACGCTGGAAGTCCGCATGGTCGATGAGTCCGCCGAAGCCCGCGCTGCAGAGACGGGCGGTGCCGTGCCTTTTGGTGCCGAGCTGTTTAAAGAGCGCAACGGCATGCCGCTGGTGGTGAAAAAGCAGGTCATCCTGACGGGCGATAACTTGACCGACGCCCAACCCGGTTTTGATAACCAGACCCAGGAATCCGCCGTGCATTTGCGCCTGGACGCCAAAGGCGCGCGGATATTTCGGGACGTGACCCGCGAGAACATCGGCAAGCGCATGGCCATCATCCTGTTTGAAAAAGGCAAGGGTGAGGTGGTTACTGCGCCGGTTATCCGTGACGAAATCGGTGGCGGCCAGGTGCAAATCACCGGGCGCATGAACACCATGGAAGCCACCGATACCGCCTTGCTGCTGCGTTCGGGCTCGCTCGCCGCACCGATGGAAATCATCGAAGAACGCACCATCGGCCCCTCGCTGGGCGCGGAGAACATTGCCAAGGGCTTTCACAGCGTGGCCTGGGGTTTTGTGGCAGTTGCCGTGTTCATGTGTGTGTACTACCTATTGTTTGGCGTGATCTCTAGCGTGGCGCTGGGCTTCAATCTGTTGCTGCTGGTGGCGGTGCTGTCCATGTTGCAAGCCACGCTGACGCTGCCTGGCATGGCGGCCATGGCGCTGGTGCTGGGTATGGCGATTGATGCCAATGTGCTGATCAACGAGCGGGTGCGCGAGGAACTGCGCAACGGCGCCTCGCCGCAAGCGGCCATCCACGCCGGGTATGACCGCGCCTGGGCCACCATCATCGACTCCAACGTCACTACCTTGATTGCCGGTCTGGCGCTGCTGGCTTTTGGTTCGGGGCCGGTGCGTGGTTTTGCCGTGGTGCATTGCCTGGGCATTCTGACCAGCATGTTCTCCGGTGTTTTCTTCTCGCGCGGCGTGGTCAACCTCTGGTACGGGCGGCAAAAAAAGCTCAAGACCGTGTCGATTGGCACCGTCTGGCGGCCTGATGCCGCATCTGCACCGGGCAACAGCGTAGTGGAGCAATAAACATGGAATTTTTCAAAATCCGCCGTGATATCCCGTTTATGCGGCATGCGCTGGTGCTCAACGGAATTTCGTTGCTTACGTTTTTGGCTGCGGTGTTCTTTTTGTTCAGCAGGGGATTGCATTTGTCGGTGGAATTCACCGGCGGCACCTTGATGGAAGTCAGCTATTCCCAGGCGGTCGATCTGGAGCGGGTGCGTGGCAGCATTGCAGGGCTGGGCATCAATGACGTACAGGTACAAAACTTCGGCACCGCGCAAGACGTGTTGATCCGCATGCCGGTGAAAAAAGGCGCGGACGCAACCCAGCAAAGCGATAAGGTGTTTGCCGTGCTGAAAGCGGCGGACGCGTCGGCCAATTTACGCCGCACAGAATTTGTCGGTCCCCAGGTCGGCGATGAGCTTGCGGTGGACGGTCTGAAGGCGCTGGCCTTTGTGGTGGTTGGCATCATGCTGTATCTCGCCATCCGGTTTGAGTGGAAATTTGCGGTGGCGGCCATTGTTGCCAATTTGCACGATGTCATCATTATTCTGGGTTTTTTCGCCTTTTTCCAATGGGAGTTCTCGCTACCCGTGTTGGCGGCGGTGCTGGCCGTACTGGGCTATTCGGTGAACGAGTCGGTCGTCATCTTTGACCGTATCCGAGAGAACTTTCGTCGCTACCGCAAGATGACGCCGGTGCAAATCATCGACAACGCGATTACCTCCACCATCAGCCGCACCATCATTACCCACGGCTGCACGCAGTTGATGGTCTTGAGCATGCTGTTTTTCGGCGGTGCGACGCTGCATTACTTTGCGCTGGCCTTGACTATCGGTATCTTGTTTGGCATCTATTCCTCGGTCTTCGTGGCCGCTGCCATCGCCATGTGGCTGGGTATCCAGCGCGAAGACCTGGTCAAAGGCGTGGTGAAAAAAGACGGTGATGCACCGCTTGATCCCAACGACCCCAACGCTGGCGCCACCGTGTGAGCGTGCGCCTGCCCCGTCTTCAGGCGCGGGCGATGCGCTGAAATTTGGCGCCGGGCAGGCGTGCCAAGAGGCCCTGCAACTCCAAGCCCATCAGTTGCGCCTGCAGTTCTGAGGTTGCCAGGCCGCTACGGGCCTGCAGTGCGTCCAAGCCGATGGGGTCAAATCCGAGCGCCTGCAGCAGCGCGTTGGTCTCGGCGCCCACGGCCTCCTGTTCTGCTGACGCTGCTGCGGGCACTGCGGCGCGGGCAAACTGTAATTCCTCCAGAACATCCTGCGCACTCTCTACCAGCTTGGCGCCTTGTTTGATCAACGCATGGCAACCCTTGGACTGGGTGCTGTGGATGGAGCCAGGGATGGCAAACACGTCGCGGCCCTGCTCCAGCGCC
>Ga0214919_10009533_pt1 | contig 12501 bp, 10 predicted proteins | sample LL1503_MetaG_FD_177994 | JGI IMG/M metagenome (GOLD analysis project Ga0214919, IMG submission 177994) | Freshwater microbial communities from Lake Lanier, Atlanta, Georgia, United States - LL-1503 | ecosystem: Environmental > Aquatic > Freshwater > Lake | place: USA: Georgia | collected...
TCGCGACGGTTCATTTAGCGATGATAGCGGCAATGTTGTGACTACGAGCGTGGCTAATTTGAAGCAACAAGGGGTTTATTTTGATCAGGTGCTTTTGGCAAATCGGCGTGATTCAAAAACGCCTAGCGATAAAAATCCGCGCTTTAATGCGGTAAATACCGCTAACTACGATGCAAGTCAAATGGTTTGGTCAAATAAATTACCCGCGCACAAAGTGATTGCGTATTTTGGGGATAATATTCAGGATTTCCCAAAATTCAAGCAGCCTAAAATGAATGCATTAAATGAAAATGATACAGCGTTTAATGTGTTTGGCAATGGTTACTTTATTTTACCCAATCCAATGTATGGTAGCTGGGAATAAAATCAGCACAACTAAATTACCGTGGTCACACGTTTTAACGTTTGAAAGCCTTGGACTCATTGCCAAGGTTTTTTTACTATCCATTGCAAAATCAAAGTTAATAGCATACAATAGTGGCTAGTTAAACTTGAAAGGAATGTTATGTCTCAGATACCAAATTGCCCAGAGTGTGCTTCAGCGTTCAGTTATGCCGATGGTGAACTGTATATTTGTCCAGAATGTGGGCATGAATGGAGTGCTTCTTCTACCACTGAAACAAGTACTGATGAGGTATTGACCATTAAAGATGCCAGTGGTAATCTTCTAAATGATGGTGATAGTATTACTGTAATTAAAGATCTCAAAGTAAAAGGTAGCTCTTTAGTGGTTAAAGTTGGAACTAAAGTCAAAAATATTCGCTTGATCGAAGGTGATCATAATATTGATTGTAAGATTGACGGGATCGGCCCGATGAAGCTTAAATCCGAATTTGTCAGAAAAGCATAGTAACTTATTCAATAAAGATATTTTAGATGAGTCATTATTTTCCATTAATTTTGTTCTGTATTTCGAGTAGTATTACCCCTGGTCCGAATAATCTGATGATTATGATGTCGGGGTTAAACTATGGTATTCGCCGTTCATTGGCGCATTTTTGCGGTATCACTGCTGGGTTTGCGCTGATGTTATTGGTGATGGGGCTTGGGTTAGATTCGATATTCACCGCATTCCCGGTTTTGCATAAGCTTATCAAAGTTGCAGGATCAGCCTATATTCTCTATCTAGCGATTAAAACCATTTTTTCCTCAACTAAAATCCATGCCGAAGCAGGCAAACGTCCGGTAAGGTTTTTTCAGGCGGTGCTTTTTCAATGGGCAAATCCTAAAGCATGGGTAATGTCGATAGGTGTGTTTGCTGCGTTTAGCTTGCCAATTAGTAACTCAGTTTTAGAGGTCACTACAATAACTGTGCTCTTTAGCACTATTTTGATACCTTGTTTGTCAGTTTGGCTATTTGGCGGTGTTATCATGCGTGCGATGCTAAGTAATGAACGCAGTGTTCGTATCTTTAATCTGATTATGGGCTTATTGTTAATTGCATCAATCGGTCTGATGCTTGTGTAGCGCTCTTATAATCTTTATATTGTTTCATTCCTGAAACTTTTGTACTAGCATGGTAGCCTTTATTTTTCCTGTATTTGTGCGTATCAAGTCAATCAATTTTTTTAAAACTACTCTCAATATTCTGTTCCTATTAGATTCTGGCTTCTATTTCCATATTTTAAAATAAAGATATGCGGATTTACATTTTCTGTCTATTAATTCCAAACAAAATCTTAGATATTATTGAATAATTAAATCAATAATTCTTTCTGGTAAAACTTTCAGGGGTAATTATTTCTGGTTGTTAGATTGTGATTTATGTGTTATATTAACGACCTTTAAATGTTACACTGTAACATTAATTTTATAATAATAAGAATTTGGAAGTTTATATGCATAGATCTAGTACCATACGCAGCGTTGCCATGTTAATAATTTTTCATAATGCTTTTGCAATTACTACAAGCTCAGAAACTGAGCTTGAATCAGTATCTGTAGTAGCTAACAAACAAAAGAACCAGAGCTTAGGTGGAAGTAGTGCTAGAACTCAAACAATTGAAACCTCAGAAGAATATGTTAAGCGTGGAAATATAATTACCAACCTCACAGAATTTCAACCGACAGATAACATTCATCCAACTGCAGAACAGTTAAATAACGCAGCGGGGGTATCAATACTAGGTAGCTCTCAAAGCATTAGTCAAAATATAAGTATTGGTGGTTTGAGCGATAATAATATTTATGTTGGAATCGATGGTGTAAATAATTACTTTTCTTCATTTGGTCACGGTCATGGTGATAATCAGACTAGGTTATTGCCAGATACCTTTTTGTTCAAGCGTGCCGATGTATCTGAAACTGGTTCCGATATAACTCTGGGCTCTGGTAACCTTGGTGGCGCAATAAACTTTGTTACTATTGATCCAGAAGATTTATTACTCGGCGATCAATTTAGTACTAAAGTTGGCACAGGATATAATAGTGTATCTAGTGGTCAAAATACTAATTTAGGGCTTGCTGCCAAGACTGGCTCTGTAGGATACTTACTTGCCGGTGTATTTACCAATAACAATGATACGCAATTAAGTAATGGCACTACACTTGATTATTCAGCAAACACTAACTTCCAGGCAATGGCGAAAGTAAATATTGATATTAGTAAATCACAACAATTAAAACTTACGCTACTACAAATGCAGAATCAGGGTCTCTATCCTGCAATAATAAATGATCAAGTGAGTGAAGATAACCCAACTGCAGATTTCATTTTGCGCCAGTCACAATTTTCTGTTGATTATAATTATAAGCCAGGAAGCCCATATTTTGATATTCAAGCAAAATTCTATTATCTCAATAATTATTATCAATCATCTCCAACTGCAACTAGTCTTGAAGCGATTCCTCAACAAATAAATATAAATACGAGTGGGCTTAAATTACAAAACCAAATGCTTTTGGCTGAACAAAAGATATTATATGGACTCGACTATACTGACATAAATGGTTCTGACAGTAATAGTTCAAATACGATGTTAAGTTTTCCAAGCGCTACCCAGAATCTCTATGGCTTATTTCTTCAAGATAGCTGGGATATTATCAATAATCTTAATTTATCTGCTGGAACACGATATAATGCTTATACCAGCAGTAGCGGTAATCTAAATAGCTTTGGAGATTTTTTTACCAGCCAGTTGGCACTTAACTATAACTTTATGAAGGATTGGGCTGGCTATATTGCCTATACCGAAGGGTTCTCTGTGCCAACAATTCAGGATTTATATCTCGGTGGAGTACATCCTTATGAGGCTGGTGGGGAACCATTCATGACAATGTTACCAAATCCTAATCTAAAACCACAAATAGGCAAGAACAAAACGATTGGTATTAAATATGAACATAAATTCTATCCTGATCATACTATTAATGCGGGCATGAGTGTCTATTTGAATGATGTTGACAATTATATTCTTAATAGTTACCAAGGTAGTTTTGATAATGTGACTACCATTCAAAACATAAACATAGATAAAGCTCAGCTATATGGCTACATTTTAACACTCAATTATCACATGCCGCTCTTTAGTCTGGATAGTAATTTTACTCAGGGATATGGTAAAAGTATGAGTAGTTATCTAAATGATCATGGTGATTATGTACCTGCGGGGACACCATTACCTATACCGCAAGCAAAGGGGAATTTCGTACTTGGATTTCCAATAAAGCCTATTGACAGCAAGATTAAAGTGAACTTTAATTATGCACTTAGTCAAGAACAGACATTACCTGAAACGCCAACAGTAGGTGGCTATTTTTTAACCGGTCTTGGATATAATTGGAATCCACAAGGGCAAATGAGAGGTGTCAGCATTAATGCTGGGGTGGATAATATTTTTAATCAAAACTATCAGCAGTATGATGGTATCAATACATACCCAGGGCTTGCGCGTAATGTATATCTACAGGCAAGTTATCGCTATTAGTATAGTTAAAAAAATCCTTCGAGTTCTGGAAGAATAATTTCGATTAGGTTTAGCAGCTGGTTTTGGTAGTGGAAAATTGATTTCCGCTGCCAGAATAATTGTTCGGGTTGATATTTGTGCTGCTGAAAATAATCCTGCAGACGTGAATCATTAATGATGGTGCTGTGGATAAGATCTAGCTCCATTCTACTATCGCGAGTCACCGCTGAGCCATTGGCGAATAAAAATTTTCCAATCGGAGTAGTGTTGGCATTTTGTAATAATTTTGCAAAAAACTCATGCTCAAGCAAGGCATTGCTGCAAGCCAGTACTACTGGTATTTGGTTAAGATTGAGCGTAATATAGCGATAGAATTGATTACCAACTACGCCTTCATCGAGCAGTGTAACCGATAAATGGCGTCCAAGCGCTTCAAGTTGTTTAGTCATCGAACCACAAGAATTAAGTAACTCTTCAAATTCAGGGTGATTAGGGTAATCTAGCAGCGGCTTAGTCATGGCTGTAGGCGATTTGAGCCAGTTCATAATTTTCCAGATTGATTGCGGTTAGTTTACGTCCCCAGACACAGCCCGTATCGAGTGAAATATAGCGTTCTTCATGAAAAAACCCGAGAGCTGCCCAGTGCCCAAAGATAATTTTTTTGTTAATACTTGGGTTAAATGGGGTCTGAAACCACGGAGTTAAGTGTTCCGGCATATTTGCCAAATCGCCTTTATAGCGATAATCCAGCGCAAAACCGTCTCGTTCCAAAAAACGCATCCGGGTGCAGGAGTTAATCGCAAACTTCATTTTTTTAAGGCTGCTGAGATCGCTTGACCAATAATTAGGTTTGTTGCCAAAGATACTTTCAACGAATTGAACATAATCAGCTGATTGTAAATGATTAGAGACTGAGTGATTAATATGAAGTAGTTCGTTGAAATCCATTTGCGGATATATTCCCGCGTGAGCCATAATATATTGATTATCATGGTATACTAATGGGCAAGATCTAAGCCAATCAATATATTTATTGATGTTTTTATCGCGAATAACATCGCCTAAGGTATCATCACTGTCAAGTTTTACCAGATGATTAAAGCGTGCGAGTAAGTAAATATCATGATTGCCAAGTACGGTAATCACGCTATCCTGATTTTTATAGACCCATTTAAGTACTTCCAGTGATTGTGGTCCGCGATTAACCAGATCGCCAACTAGGTATAAAATATCTTTACTTGGATTAAAATAAATCAGTTGGAGCAGCTCCATAAATTGTCGGTAACAACCTTGAATATCACCTATTGCGTAGCGTGCCATCTAAACCCCTTAAATCAGTTACAATACCGTACTTTCATATTCATAGTAAATATATACTCCAAAGTCCAAGATTCAAAGATGATGAGTATTTTAGTAGAGCAAAATTTTATCACATATGCAAGAACTTCTTAATAAATTAAACACACCCCAGCGTGAAGCCGTGCAATACTACTCAGGACCGCTTTTGGTTTTAGCTGGAGCAGGGAGTGGTAAGACGCGGGTAATTACCCATAAGATCGCCTACCTGATTCGTGAGCGTGGCATGCAGGCTAAGCATATCACGGCGATTACTTTTACTAATAAAGCCGCTAAAGAGATGCAGGAACGCGCAACTAAACTGATGAACGGTTTGGCAACGCGTGGACTTACCATTTGTACTTTTCATGCTTTGGGGTTGAAAATACTTCGCGAAGAAGCGGCAACTTTAGGTTATAAAGCTAATTTCTCGGTGTTGGATAGTTATGATAGTGGCAAAATTATCAGCGATTTGGCGCAAACTACCGATAAATCTTTGGTGCGTAGTATTCAAGGGCAAATTTCACTGTGGAAAAATAGTTTCATTAATCCCGATGCTGCAGTCGCTGTGGCTAAAGAAGAATTTGATCGGGTAGTTGCCAGTATTTATCAGCAATACCAAGATACGCTTAAGACTTATCAGGCAATTGATTTTGATGATTTAATTAAGTTGCCGGTAGAACTATTTAAAGATAATCTGGCAGCACTGCATAAATGGCAGCTCAAAATTCGCTATTTATTGGTTGATGAGTATCAGGATACCAATGTTTGCCAATATCAGCTAATCAAGATGCTGGCTGGTATGCAAGGGCAATTTACCGCGGTGGGTGATGATGATCAATCAATCTATGCCTGGCGTGGTGCAGATAGTGAAAATCTCCGTCTACTTAATCAGGATTATCCAAACCTCAATATTATTAAACTTGAGCAGAACTATCGTTCAACCATCACGATTTTAAATGCCGCCAATCAGGTAATCCAGAATAATCCCAAACTCTTTGAGAAAAAACTGTGGAGTGAATTTGGTACTGGTGAAGCCATCCGAATTATTGCCTGTCCCAATGAAGAAGCGGAAGCAGATATGGTGGTGCGTAAAATTATGCTCCATCAGCTTAATGCGCAACATAAATTCTCTGACTATGCGATTTTATATCGTGGCAATTATCAGTCACGGATTTTGGAGCAGGCGCTACGTAACTATAAAATTCCCTATACCATTTCGGGTGGGCAATCCTTCTTTGATAAAGCTGAAATCAAAGACATTATGGCATATCTCAAGCTAATTCTCAATGACGATGATGATACTGCATTTATTCGTGCGATAACTATACCTAAACGGGGAATTGGACAAACTACCATTGATAAATTATCAACCTATGCTACCCGGCGGGGAATTTCGCTCTTTGCCGCTTTATTTGAGGAAGGTTTTGCTGCGGAATGTAATCCGGCGCAATTAGGCAATGTTTTGGATTTTGGTAATTTTATCAATGATATCCAATTTCGTCAAACTAAAGAACCTGCTGGGGATTTACTCAATGCGATTTTAAAAGCGATTGAGTATGAAGCCTATCTCTATGACTGTGAAGAAGTTAAGGCGGCCGAGAAGCGTTATGCCAATGTAGTTAGCTTTGTGGAGTGGCTAGCAAAAAAAGGTGAGAATGATAATAAAACCTTGCCGGAATTAATCCAAACTGTTTCGCTGATTAGTTTACTCGAAGGGCAAAACGAAGAAGAACCTGATGCGGTGAAATTAACTACCTTACATGCATCTAAGGGACTGGAATACCCGTATGTTTTTTTAATTAGCTGTGAAGAAGGAATTTTACCGCATCAGGAATCAATCGCTCAGGGTACAATTGAGGAAGAGCGCCGTTTGATGTATGTGGGGATTACCCGGGCACAATATGAGCTGACCATTAGTTATTGTGAGCAACGCCGTAAGGCTGGAGCGCTAGAAACCCGTGAGCGTTCGCGCTTTTTAGCTGAGCTGGGTGGGCACAATATTGTCGATGAGGCCAAGCGTAGATTTGAGAAAATTGATGATAAGGCCGAGCTGGCGAATAAGTTTAATTTGCTAAAAGCCTTGCTAAATAAGGCTTGATTATCTGATGGATTTAGTATACTATAATGCCTATTCTTGGAGAGAAAGATGAACGATCAACCAATTTTATTTATTATTCCCGGAGCTTGTTCTTTGGGCTCGCAAATCACTTTGGAGTGGCTAAAAATTCCGTATCAGGTTGGAATTACCAGCCCAGAAATCAGACAAAGTGAGCAATTTCGTAAAGTTAACCCCGCGGGTAAAGTTGGGGCGCTAAAAGATGGCAAGGTAGTTGTAGCTGAAAATCTGGCGATTTTGCTCTATTTGGCAGATAATTATGCGTCTCATGCTGTTTGTCCACCTTATGGTAGCAATGATCGAGTGCTAATTTACCAATGGCTATCTTATTTATCTTCTACATTACATCCTGCGTTTCAGCATTTTAATTATCCAAACCGTTTTGTCGAAGATGATTATGTCGATAAATTTCGTGAACTAGCAGAAGCGAGATTATTAGTTATATTACAATATATTGAGAGTAATCTATCGAGTAATGGATTCTTTTTGCCGACTGGACCAACGCTTGTTGATGCACAGGCATATGGTTTATTGCGCTGGTGTAAGAAACATAATCGTGGCGAAAATTTGGTAGATTTAACTGCATATCCTAAGATTCGTAATTTTTTTGCGATAATGGAACAAAATCCGGCAGTGCAAAATGCATTATTGATTGAGCAGCAACAGGCACAAGCGCTTAAAGGTAGTTTATTTGCGGGTTATTTTGAATTTAAGTAGAGGTTGAATATGGGATACAGATCATCATTATCATGTTATATTCGTGACGAATTAAAACCAATCTTTAAAAAGCAATACCTGCGTGAAGATATTGGTGCATCAATTGCGGTGGCTTTTGTCGCAATTCCCTTGTCGTTGGCAATTTCATTTGCAACAGGTGTTGGTGCCGAAGTTGGCTTAATTTCAGCAGTTGTTGGCGGTATTTTGGGTGCGTTGTTTGGTGGGTGCCGCTTAAGTGTTACTGGGCCAGCAGTTGCAATGTCGGTGCTACTGGCTGATACCTTGGCAGATTTTGGTTTCGCCGGCTTATTAGTCACCGGACTAGTCTGTGGTGTTTTACAAATTATTTGCGGCGCTTTGAAATTTGGGCGAGTTGCCAAATACATTCCGTTATCTCTGGTCTTGGCTTTTACTGCCGGTATTGGATTCTTACTGTTTTTTGAACAATTACCGCATGTTTTTCAGATTAAAGAAGCCAGTACTAATACGCTTGAAACGACGATTCGTCATGCACATCTTTATTTAAATCATATTAGCTCGGCTGGTGTTTTTTTGGTTATCTTGACGATTGCGGTGCTGAGTATAGTACCGCGTTATTTGCCACGAGCATATGCATTTGTTTTTGCAGTACTTATTCCAATGGCGCTAGTGCACTTTACCGGGCTAAATGTTGCCGTAATAGGTGCGATTCCCCATAGTCTGATTCACCCTGAAATTATTGATTTTAGCTTGATTAGTGATTGGCATAAATTATTATTGACGGCTCTGGAAGTATTTATTTTAGCTTCGTTAGAAACGATTCTTTCTAGCAATGCGGTTGATTTAATGGGTAAAGGTGATTTACATAATCCCAGCCAAGAGCTAATTGGGCAGGGGATTGCCAATATCGGAACCTCGATTTTTGGTGGAATCCCGGTAACAGGTGTGATTGCTCGCTCGTCAGTAAATGTTTTGGCTGGTGCTAAAACCAGACGCGCTGCAATTTTTCATGCTTTGATTATTCTTGCTGTAGTTTATTTTGTGCAAAGCTTTATTGAAAAGATGCCTCTAGCCGTGTTATCAGGGATTTTGCTTGCTGCTGCATTTAAAATGATGAATGTGCGCCAAGTAATTGATTTATGGAAAAGCGATCGTTTAGATGTTCTAATTTATTTGATTACTTTCTTTACAATTATTGGCACGGACTTGATAATTGGTATCCAAACAGGCCTTTTAGCGGCATTCATAATTGTTGGATTTAGAATGTTACGTACTCGTGCAGAGATTAAACTCTGGACCAATAATAATGTTCTTCGCGTAGGTCTAAATGGCAATATTTCATTTTTATCTTATGAAAAGTTAGCTACAATTCAAGAGTTTGCACAAAAGCAAACAGGTCTGCAATTTGTAGTTTTTGAGTTTGCTGATTTGCACAATATTGATAGTGGAGGAGCTAAACATTTAATTAATATTGCTGATGAATTGACTGAAGCTGGTCTTAAAGTGGTGTTTCATTCGATGAAGGATTACCAGCAGAATATCATCATTGCTAATACTTTTGGTGAAAAGAGCTATCATATTACTATTGCGGAACACCAGATTAAGGATTTATTAGAAAAATCTGGAGTAACTCATTCTGCAAATGATGTACTTCGTCATGGGATTACTAAATATGTTAGCCATTATGCGAGTGATAATCAGCAGCTTCTGACAACATTAGCACAAGGACAGAAACCGCATACTTTATTGATTACCTGTTCGGATAGCCGACTAAACCCCAATGCTTTTTTCTCAGCTAATATTGGGGAAATATTTATTGTGCGCAATGTTGGGAATGTTGTTCCGCCTTATATGCCAGAGAATATTTACAGTGAGATTGCGGCAATTGAATATGCGATTGCCGAACTTGGTGTTCGTAATGTGGTGATTTGTGGACATACTGAGTGTGGCGCAGTTAAAGCTTCGGTTGCAACTGGTGATGATAAGCTGGGATATATTGGCTTAGATAACTGGTTGGGATTAATTAAAGCTGGGTTTAAAATTAATAAGCCTAAAGATGCAGCTGAAGGTGTGCGGTTCAATCTGTTACATCAGGTGCAAAATCTTAAAACCTATCCAGGAATTAGTGAAATGCTTGCTAGTAAAGAATTGACGTTAAACGCTTGGATTTATGATGTTCACTCTGGGCATATGCTGGAATGGAGCAATGAGAAGCATGATTTTGTGCAGATAGTGTAATTTAATCTCTTCGGATAAATTCCCCGCAGCTCCGCTGCGTTCTGCTCTAAAATGATGGTGTGAGTGAAAAAAGTATATATTGGTATAAGAGTCATAACGTTACGGTATTGATATATCATTTGGTATTTTCGGCAAAATATCGAAAAGTTGTAATTTCAGATAAGGTTGATGCAGCCATAAAAGTGCACTATACCACTAAAACTAGACAAATTGAAATAAGAATGTGCTGCTGTTAGTTTAAACCTAAACTAATACAGTTAATCCAACTTCGTACAATACTCATAATTTCATCAAATGCAGTTTTAGCAACAGTGGGCTTATAATATAAATCTAAAAGGGCTATTATACCCACACCCACAAGCGCCGCAATCAGGGCATGATATCCACCCACAAGTTCCACAAATATTATGAATTTGTGTAGATAAACTAGTATTGCAGCTCCAACAATGTGTGGTTCGTGGCGTGATGGTCTCTGTGCTACAAACATCTGGTAATATTATATTATTATTTTTACGATAAATTACTCGACTAACTTTTATTCTTAGATTTTCGCTAGCATATCTTAATGAATAATGATTTTGATTATATGCTGCAACCACAATATCTCTGTCATCTTTGAGTTCGTCGTTGGCATACTCTAACATAAACCCATCTTGTTTGACAACAAACAATACAAATTCTTTATCCCCCCATAATTGTCCATTAGTAGGAGTAAATTGCAATGCACCCAAATCTTGCTGAACTGCTGCTAAGACAAATTCTTTATCCCTCCATAATTGTCCATTAGTAAGAGTAAATTGCAATGCTCCCAAATCTTGCTGAATTGCTGTTAAGACAACTTCTTTGTTATACCATCTAGCGTGCTTCAAAGCCTTCCAATCTTGTTGAACAGCCGCTAAGACAATTTCTCTGTTATGCTTTAGAACTTCGCTAGCAAACTGCAATGCCCAACCAGTTTTCTGAACAGCGGCTAAGACAATATCTTTGTCGTTCTTTAACTGTTTACTTGCGAAGTGCAAGACTGCACCTTTTTGCTGAACCGCAGCTAAGACAACTTCTTTGTCATTCTTTAACTCTTTGCTAACAAAGCGTAGCTCTCCACCGTCTTCTTGAACCGCAGCTAACACATCTTTTTTATTACTATTTTCGTTAATAATAGCCATAATTGACACCCAAAATTAAATAAGTACACCTTCTAGGATAGCTATTTTAACTCACTATTACATGGCTAATAGCGAATTAGGTTTGCTGTTTCATATTTTCTTATGTATACAATAGCGTTTTCGTAATTATCAAAATTTATATTTTTATCTGTATTTTTATGCCTAATAATAACACATCCAGTTTCTCTATTTGAAATGGATATTGACATCCATAAAACCATGTTCATAAATAGGTTATCATCAAATTTAAGAAATGAGCTTTCCTTTACAATAGAAAAAACAAAATTTTCATGTAACCACTCAGCTCATAGGTTAACTAATTGAATTTATTCAATATATTTTAACCAAAAAATCAAACGCCTAGTGTAAATAATTAAATCACAACAAGGTGTTAACCATAAAAATGGGCTGAGTGGTTACCAAATATTTTTACTGAAATCCTTTTGCATCAGTCAATTTAGATGCGTTTACCCTGAGATAACTGCCTAATTTGCAGTTTCAAATTTGAAAATTACTATATTAGTTTTTGTTTAACTTAACCAACAAAAAATCCCCCACAAATTTAATAGCTTTCGTTGATTACTTCATTGCAGATTATTAAGCTAACATAACCGTTAAAATTAAGTTTACGCATTTGATTGGGAACAATTAAATGATCCCCTTTTTTGATCGTTTGACCATTAAGTACCGCTTCACCACTTACTACACTAATTAGCAGATACGGAACGCTTAAAGTTAACTCTAATTTACCATTGATTTCTAGTTTACCAACCTGAAAATGTTGATTCATGGTTAAATTGGTAAACGTAGCCTCTAGTCCGATATTCCGCTCTTCTGGCTTGGCTACTGCGCTAGTGTGTGGAGACTTAATCACCGCAAAAGCTTTATCTAGGTGCAATTCACGTAAATTACCTGCAGCATCACGGCGATCATAGTCATATAGGCGATATGTTGTATCTGAGGATTGTTGTACTTCTAAAATTAGCGTACCTTTACCCAATGCGTGCACAGTACCTGTGGGTACATCAAAAAAATCTCCAGCTTT
>Ga0214919_10009534_pt1 | contig 12500 bp, 10 predicted proteins | sample LL1503_MetaG_FD_177994 | JGI IMG/M metagenome (GOLD analysis project Ga0214919, IMG submission 177994) | Freshwater microbial communities from Lake Lanier, Atlanta, Georgia, United States - LL-1503 | ecosystem: Environmental > Aquatic > Freshwater > Lake | place: USA: Georgia | collected...
TAGCAATTTATCGTGCTTGGGCAAAAGAAAATCAGCCAACCAAGATATTTATTCGTGTATTGCAAGATATAGCATTAGAAGGTTTGAGCTGGCACCAAAATGAATGCAATATTGATGTGACTGCACATGGAGTAAACAAAGGCAGCACGTGTAGTAAATTACTCACCATGTTAAATCTAGATCCCAGCGAAGTAGCTTTTGTCTTCAATGACCGCAATGATTTGCCGTTGGTTGAGCATCCAGAGCTAAATGAGATTGTCAAAATAAAAGTGGGTGACTACTTGCCCGACACGCCTGCCGAATTTCATGTAGCCACCCCATATGATGTTGCTGAAGTTTTACAGAAGCTTATTTAGAAAACTTAAATACATCAGTACCTGACACTTGATTCAGATTAACTTTCAACGCACCATTCTTGGCTAAAATTGCGGCTTGACAAGTTTTGGCCTTAGCTGCTTGATCTGCAGAATAGTTAAGTGTAACTTCAGTACGATTATGGCTAGCTAATTTATCCGTAACCTTTTGTGCTATCTTACTACAATTGCTACCTGCAGCAGGTGCTGAAGACTCAGTGGCATAAGCAAGACTAGAAGCGGCTAATAATATAACTAATAATTTTTTCATTTGAAATCCTTATAAACATGATTAAATTTAAATAAAAAAACATTGTAAAAACTTTATTATCTGACTCTATAAATGATGGATTACCTCGGGAGGCATAACCGTAACCTTATTTTTAAAATCATACCACATAATCAGTGAGGTACATGTACCATAAACAATATCCAGATCATTTGCTGATTTCATAATTTGTTCCATGTAAACCTTTTTCCGATCAATATCAACCAAATAAGTTTCAATTAAAATAGTTTCGGGATAAGTTACCTGTTTTTTAAAATTAAATGATGTATCAAGCAAAATTGGTGCATTGTCAGCTGATGCCGAATAATCTAAATCATATGCGCGAAGTAATTCAAAACGAGCTTCTTGGACATATAAAAAATAACTAGTATTATTTAGATGTCCATAAGCATCCATATCACCCCAGCGAATGTCAAATTTTTGACTATGAAGTAGTCTTTTATTACTCATAGCTATTAATTAGTCACAGTTGCTTTGCTCTTAGCCTCAGTTGCAGTTTTTTGTGCTGCAGTTTGAGCAGCATTACATTCCGCCTGTGTTTTAGTTTTCAGACAATCAGTCATTGCTTGTTGTTCTGCTGCCTGTGTTGTTGCCGAAGCCGCAAAAACTGAACCAACACCCAAAACCAATAGAGACAATAGTAATTTTTTCATAAATTCACCTCTTAAAAAAGAATTAATCATAAAAGAATCGTTATTTTAGCACCTTATATATAAATTGTAAAATCTACTTTACAAAATATTAACCAAGACAAAATTTTTAACAGAGAAATATATGTTTTCATTTATTTAATACGACCTACAATTTTAAATCACTATTTATTAATTATGCAATTCATAATTACATTTATATAATTTAATCATTTACATCGATATTTTTATAAGTGTTACACTGAATTTACATTTTAACCGTACTAGTTGCTCATAATTTTAATATTGGAACTGAAAATGAAATCTACATTGTATAAACTAAAAGGCTTGTATGCTTTATGTATCATTTTACTTCTCTCTGTGGTGCTAAGTGCCTGTGATAGTGGAAGTTCATCGAATAATGATACTGCCACACCACCTGCTGATTCAGCAGTAATCACAACATATGCTATTAATAATACAAATGGTGTAATTAATGGTTCAAATATCACAGTAACCTTACCCTTTAATACCAATGTAACGGCTTTAATTGCAACATTCACCACTACTACCGGAGCAAATGTACAAGTCGGCAGTACGACTCAAATTAGTGCAATTACCTCTAATAATTTCACTTTACCAGTAGATTATACAGTTAGCAATATTAATCAAACAACAAATTATAGAGTAATCGTAATCATTGCTGCAGCTACATCTAACGCCATTACAGCTTACTCTATAGATAACGTACCGGGAGTAATCAATGGTTCAAGTATTGCTGTCAATTTACCCTATAATACGTCCACAGCAAATTTAACTGCAACTTTCACGACCACTGGCACTAGTGTAAAAATAGGGTCAGTAATTCAAACCAGTGCGAGTACTTCAAATAATTTTAGTTCTCCAGTAATCTACTTAGTTAGTTCTGCTGCAGGTGCTATTGCCCAATATACCGTCACAGTTACTATTGCATCAGAAAGTGCTAACGCCATCTCTAGCTATTCTTTAAATGGAACTCCTGGGGTTATAATTGGCTCAAACATAGCTATCACGTTACCATTTGGAAGCAACTTAACTGCCTTAGTCGCAACATATATCTCATCAGGTAGCAGCGTTAGTGTAGGAAATTTAACGCAAGTTAACATGCAAACACCGAACAATTTCACCGTACCTGTAACCTATACCGTTACAGCAGGAAATGGAGCCACCGCTAACTATATTGTTACTGTAACGGTTGCTCCGAATACCGCCAATGCAATTACCGCCTACTCTCTCAATGGAACTTCAGGTGTAATAGTTGGTTCGAATATTTCTGTTACATTACCTTTTGGAACTAATCTGGATGCATTAGTTGCTACCTTTATCTCATCTGGAGCAAGTATCAACGTTGGAGGAACAACGCAATTTAGTAGTGTAACACCCAATAATTTCTCAACTCCGGTAATATATACCGTCGTAGCAAGTAATGGCACTCCGGCAAATTACACAGTCACTGTAACTGTAGCACCAAGCACAGCTAAGACAATAACGGCGTACTCGTTGAATGGAACAACAGGTGTAATAAGTGGATCAACCATAGCTGTAATAGTTCCATATGGAACTAATCTTACAGACTTGATTGCTACTTTCACTACCACAGGTAGCAGCATACAGATTGACAATACGCCACAAACTAGTACTTTAACTCCAAACAACTTTACCTCTGCAGTAATATATACCGTAACTGCGGCTGATAGCTCTATTGCAACTTACACCGTAACTGTAACGGTAGCAGCCAACACCGCTAAAGCTATTACTTCTTACAGTATAAATGGTAGAAATGCCGTAATTTCAGGGCAAAATATTTCCGTGGGATTACCATATGGTACGGATGTTACAGCATTAATTGCTAATTTCATAACCACCGGAATAAGTGTTAAAATTGGAAGCTCTGCTCAATTCAGTACTTTCACTCCCAATAACTTCACCTCTCCTTTAACCTATACGGTAACAGCAGCTAATGGATCAAATCTAAACTATACGGTTACAGTCACTGTTTCTACAATTCCATCTGCACTACATATGTTTGTTACAACTCAAACCTCAACGGGGAATTTATTAGCTGCAGCTAATGCTGCTGGTGGTGCAGTTGCTAATGGTATAGCTGGAGCCGACTATTTATGTCAGGTTGATGCTCAGTGCGCAATCGGTACTACCTGCAAAGCAATGTTAGTTAGTTTAGGTATTGCGTCACCTATGCGTGAAGCATCACCAACACTAGTTGATTGTGTATTGCAAGCTAATACGACATACTATAATATGTCAGAAGCTCCTATCGCTATAACAAATGGTACCTCTACATTTAACTTTCCACTAACTAATACAATTGGAACTGTTGGTGCTAATCCTCTTGTTTGGACAGGCATGAATGGTACACCGCCAACCACACCTTGGACAACGTATAATTTCACCTGCAATGACTGGACACTACTGTCATCAATAGCCACGGCAGTTGGTGAAACAGACATCCTAAATTACTTATCAATCTCTACTTTCGGACCAAATTGCTCTACCCCGTACGCATTATATTGTGCTCAACAGGCTAATAAGCTATCATTATATGCAGGGATTGTAGCAGCACCGGGAATACCAGTTTCCGGAGCAATGGCAATTAACTCAAATTTAAGTGCTCCACACGGGATAGCAGTAGATAGCAATAACAACCTTTATATCGCAGACACTGCCAATAGTTTAGTAGAAAAAGTAACCCCCACAGGAGTTATTACTATCATTGCTGGTGGTGGTGCGATTGCACCAAGTTTATCCACAGCACAGCATGATGCATTCATACCAACCGGAGGAGCCCAACTTGGAACATTTTATACATTATCCTCACCATATGGAGTTGCAGTGGATGGAAGTGGTAATGTATATATTGCCGATACGACGAATCAATTTATTGAAAGAATAGATGCGATTAGTGGAGTATTGTCAATTGTTGCTGGAAATGGTAGTTCTGGCGCAGCAAATGGTAGCGGAGCAGCAACTGGCTCACCTTTAAACTTACCTCGCGGAGTTGCGGTTAATAGCAGCGGAACTACTTTTTATATTGCCGATACTGGAAATAGTCGAATTGAAAAAATCAGTGGTGGCATTATAAGTTATTTTGCTGGAACCGGTACCACGGGAACACCAACAGTAGGTGGAGCAGCTACATCTTCAGCCCTAGCTGCTCCACATGGAGTTGCTGTAGATAAAAACAATGTAGTATATATTGCTGACACTGAAAATAACACTGTTGAAGTAGTCTCAACTGGAGGAATCTTGACTATTTTTGCCGGAACTGGCATTGCTGGTTTACCAACTGCTGGAGCTGCCACCTCTTCCAAACTAAATTTACCTAATTCAGTTTCAATAGGAAGTAATGGAAATATATATATAGCTGATACATTTAATAATGTGATTGAACAAGTAACCGCTGGCACACTAAGCATCTATGCAGGCTCTGCAGGCTCTGCAGGTGCACCAAGCTCTGGTCTGGCAATAAACTCACTACTGTCTCATCCATATGGCGTAGCAGTCTATGGTAGCGGTAGTGTATATATTGCGGATACAGCTAATGAAGTAATTGAAAAAATAAACTAATTTTGAGGTAAGGAGTAGGCAAAAAGAGCGCTTAATCCTTACTTGATTCTGTCAAATTAAACAGGCTTTAAATAAGCCTGCTTAATTTGTTTTATAAGACTACCAATCGTCATAACAAAAATTAATCAATAACATAAAATCAATTCAATTAATGCATATTATGATGGAACTTGATAGACGTCAAAACGAATTGTTTTTCCAGATTTGACATAAGTTGGATCGGGTTTAGGAATAAGGCACCGCTGCTTATTATCACGTTTTATTACTAATTTATGCAGACAATGTGCGTATGCCAGATTAAATACTTCTTCATTATTGACAAACGCAGAATCACTCACGAATTTAATCATCAAATCAATTAGTTGCATGTCCTTTTTTGCCAGAGAGCTTTTGCCATCGGCAAACATAGGATCGAAATAAATTACATGATATTTTTGGCTATTTGTTTGTAAATATTTATCATTGCTAATATATTGTACCGTTAGTTTTAGTTGAGCGCAAAAGTTAATTGACAGATAATTAAGTATTATTGCTAAATAAGGATTATTTTCAAGCATCGTAACTCTAAATCCGGCAAGTGCCATAAGAATCGAGTCTCGCCCTAATCCTGCTGTTAGATCCAACGCCTCCAATAATTCATCCGTTCCAGTTCTTAGATTAATTGCTTGTAGCAATATCTCACGCTTTAGACCGGGTTTACGTTTGATAATAAATTCATTATAAAACAGGTCAAGATCAAAAGGTTTAAATAATGAAGATACCAGTAAAAGTGTATCCTTATTCAAGAGTAAATATAGTTGCTCATCAACTATCATAGCCGCGTCGAACAAGACAACTTGCGAATCAGGAACAATTGAAGCTAAAGTTAAAGCGTACTCCTGTAAATACTCTTCGGTGTAATATAGTTTAATTGACATTACAATTATTCCCGATGATATGGGTGGTGCTCCAGTATCGAAATTGCCCGATAAATTTGCTCCAAAATAATTACCCGCACCAAAGCATGCGGAAAAACCATAGTTGATAAACTAATTCTGGCATGCGCTTTAGCGCGTAAGTCAGGATGAATACCATCCGCACCACCAATTATAAAACATAGCGCTGGCACAGATAAGGCACTGCGCTCTAAAAAGCTTGCAAATTGGACACTATCGTACATTTTACCGCGCTCATCAAGCGCAATTACAAAACTATCCCTAGCAATAGCATCTTCGATTTTTTTAGCTTCCAGCGCCATATTTTCTATGGCGCTTTTATTTGCATTTTTATCTGCTTTAATCTCAATTATTTGGCAGCTATACTTGCCATGGTTAATCCGTTTAAGATATTCATCACAAGCACTAACAACCCATTGAGGCATTTTATTGGCAATATTAATTATACTAACTCGCAATTTAACTATCCTTATTTATTGCGCGATAAATAGATTTTATGCCCAAGATATATCAGAGCAAATAAAATCACTGATGAATAAATCATCATAAAATCCCACAAGCCATAGTGTTCACCCAAGGTTATAAACTGCGCAGCAACAATTATCACAATTACTAACATAGAAATTATCTGCGCCCAAGGATAAAACTTAGCCTGATATTTAAGAATCGAATTTCCACCTAATGCTGGCAAGAATTTACGTCTGAACTGGTAATGACTTAAAGCAATTCCAAACCAGGCAATAAAACCACATAAAGAAGAAATTTGAACTATATAGCTAAAGAACGTTCCATTACCAATAAACGATGAAATAAACACCAGTGAACCAATCAACGCAGTTGCAATCAAGGCTGGAATTGGAACACCTCTACTATTAAAGCGTTTAAAGATTGCTGGAGTCTGCCCATGCTGACCCATATACCACAAGATCCGACTTGAAGAATACATGCTGGCATTTGCCGCAGAAATAAGCGCCACCAAGATAATGAAGTTCATCGCATCAGCAGCATACATACCGGCAAACTTATGGAAAATCAAAGTGTAGGGACTAGTCGAAATATTGTTCTGATCGGCTAATTTTGGATCATTGAATGGTAATAATAAACTAATTACACCAATTGATAACACATAAAATAGCGTCAAGCGCCAAAATACTAATTTGATCGACTTAGGAATACTAACTTCTGGATCTTTAGTTTCTCCAGATGCAACCCCAATTAACTCAGTTCCCTGAAATGAAAATCCAGCAAATAAGAAAACTGAAATAAAACCATACCATCCGCTATGAAATGGAGCATCTTGAATATGCCAATTTTGCGTTCCAAAATGTGGTTGTTGAAAAATAGTAAATGCACCCAAGATAATAAAGACGATAATCACACCAACTTTTAAAAATGATAACCAGTACTCAATTTCACCATATACTTTAACCGAAAATAAATTCACCAAAAAAATAAGGCTAAAAAATGCCAATGAAAAATACACTGGATTAATATTGGGAAACCAATAACTCATAACTAATGCCGCTGCCGATATCTCCGCTGCAATCGTAATTGCCCAGTTAAACCAATAGTTATAACTCATCGCAAAGCCAAATGACTTACCAACATATGTGGTTGAATAATCACAAAAAGAACCCGAGCTTGGCTTATAGGTACTCATTTCACCTAAACTAGTCATTAAAAAATAGACGATTACTGCCATTAAAGCGTAGGCAAATAGAGCACCACCCGGACCACCGATAAAAATCGAGTAACCACTCGCTAAAAAAATCCCCGTCCCGATTGAGCCACCGATCGCAATCATATTAATATGGCGTGATTGTAATTTTTTTTCTAATTGAGCCATTTCATTCCTCACCAAGTAAAATAAATAAATTTAACTGTAATTTAGCAAAACATTAGTATAGTTATAGATAAAATACTAAATAAAAATATATTATGCTAAGAATTATTAAGAATAAATATATAATTTGAAATTATTGGAGTTGCTTATAAAGCTTTGTGGTGGGAACAATCATTAAGATATAGCGTATTAGTTGAGTTATATTTGACATAGTAATATTTCCTTAATCGTTCCAAATTTGTGACATAAAAGCGCCCTTAAGAGCACCATAATTACGAGTTAAATGAGGTTTATTCATAGTGAATCTAATCCAAAGATTTAAGAATGATTTATTTTAGCATATTTCATTATTGCTGAGTTTGAGATTTCGTAGACTTCGACATAAAACTCGCATAGTTTTAGTATAAAAACAGCGAACTAAATTTGCCTATTCCCGCAGCAGAGCAACGGAGTATTACGGCAAATTTTCTCTGCGAGACCGGCGCCCCGCCCGCTGGCGGTTACTGTCTCAACGTGGCAAGCCAGGGAGAATTAGACCCGAAGAAATTAAAGCTAATGTAGAGTATTGCAAAATGGAAATAGCATAATTGATTTAATACAAAAGATATACTCAAGGATCAATACTAAACACTAAAACTTGCTCAGACTTAAATTGTTGTAAGCTCGCACGGGCATGAGCCAGCGGAATAACAGTTGGGGTCGTTGAATTTAAGCCATTAAATAAATCTCTTATCTTGTGCCGATAAAGTTCGGCAGAGGCAGCTCTTTGTGAACTTCGGGCGGTAATAAAGCTTAGTTCTTGAAATAATTCCATTCTAACATTAAGCTCTGGAGCAGCTAGAGGAACTTGATTAAGCACTAATTTAACACTCGCAATCTGTTGTGTACTGGTACGATAACCTAATATAACAAATATATTCTTCACACCTTGTAACGGGTAAATATACCATTGATAAGCAACTGATTTACTATTAACTAGCTCATATTTATTTTGTAATAATTTTGCATTTTGAGCTTTGGCAGATAATACCACCTGATGATTAAATTTTTCTTGAAATTTTGCCAGACTTACACTAAAGTTATTTCTCTGTTTATTATTTAATTTAGTATCTAAATCTAACTTACTGGCTAATTGTGGCAAGTTTAAGGCTAAATTATTTTCATTCGTAGATATGCTCTGGTTTTTAACCGTAGTTTCTGATGGCGTATTATCCACAATAATAACATCGTCATTTTTAACCGCTCTTAATTTAGTTTTGGCTTTATTCTGCGCAACTGCTTGACTAGTCAATAATTTGCTTGGAGCTTGAGCTAGTTGAACTTGAGTTTCAACACCTTTTACTACAAGTTTAGAATTTCGAATTATTTGTGAGTTAATCACTGTATTCTGATTTTCTGGGGAGAAAAACCTACCATGCAGATAATAGTTATAGCCAACTTTAATTACAAAATAGCAAGTCCCAGCTAAAATAATCAGAATAAGCAATTCTGCACTAATTCGAAATATTTTGGCCAATAGCGGTTCTGGAGCCTCATAGAGTTGCTCACCTTGATCATTTAATTGAGGCTCATTCATTTTAATTACTCACGGTAGAAATGTTTAACCGCAACAACAACTTTCGTTATATCAGGCTTACTAATATCTAAATGAGTAGCCAAACGAAGTAAACCAGCTTTATTCGCAGCTTTAGGCAAAACAATACCTTGCTCAAGCAATGAGGCTCTTAATTCCGAATAACGAACCGTAGCTTTAATAAATATAATATTAGTATTAACCGCAACTACTTCAATCTCATCTATCTGTGCCAGCTCATGTGCCAACAGCTCGGCATTACTATGATCTTCTGCCAGTCGTTCAACATTATGCTCTAATGCATATATTCCGGCTGCCGCCATAATTCCAGCCTGACGCATACCGCCACCAAGCATTTTGCGCCATTTACGTGCTTCTTTGATTAATTCAGCAGAGCCGCAAAGCACCGACCCCATTGGTGTACCAAGACCTTTGGAGAGACAAATTGATACCGAGTCAAAATTTTTGCTAATAGTTTGTAAATCAACACCAAGTTTAACGACGGCATTAAACACCCGGGCGCCATCCAAATGACTGGCAAGCTTATTTTCACGGCAAAATTGTGGGATTTGTTGCAAATAATCCAAAGGTAACACTTTGCCACCAGTGGTGTTTTCCAGACAGAGTAGCTTAGTTCGCGCATGATGAGCATCATCCGGTTTAATTGCAAGATATACTTTTTCCAAGTCCAGCGTGCCATCAGCATTAAAATCAAGAGGTTGTGGCTGAATACTCCCCAAAACTGCAGCACCGCCACCCTCCCACATATAGGTATGTGCAGATTGTCCAACAATATATTCATCACCACGACCGCAATGAGCTAACAGCCCTAATAAATTACTTTGAGTTCCCGTGGGTGCAAAAACAGCGGCAGCCATTCCGCTTAACGCAGCAATCCGCTCTTCAAGCGAATTAACCGTAGGATCCTCGCCAAAAACATCATCACCGACCGAGGCATTTATCATTACACCCAGCATTCCTGCACTGGGTTTAGTTACCGTATCGCTGCGCAAATCTATTAATTTCATTTCTGCTTCACCATATAGTTATATTGAGCATTATTTTATCATGCTTATTGCTAAATATTTTGTCCATTAGTTGATAGTTAATGATAAACTACTCAATAAAATTTTACCTTGCAACTTAAAGAATAGAAAAAGGATGCTGCTATGAAATCAAAACTAAGTCTTTTGTTAGGTTTTGGCTGCTATAGTCTAACTGCTGCCCAATTTTGCTATGCTAATGAAAGTGACAATTGTTTGTCATTTTTACCCGGACGGCTCAATCAAAACTTAATGATTGCCCAAAAAGTGGCAGAAAAGCATCAGGCTACAACCTATCTTTTACCAGCTACGCCAGCAACCACGCAATGGGGAATTTTTGACAAAGATCAACCGCCAGTTTTAAGAATTAAATCTGGAGATAGTGTCATAATTGAAACTGATGCAGCCTCAGATAATCAGGTTGTTCCCGGTGTTAGTATTAACCAAGTTGCCAAAATGAATAATGCAGTTCCGGGACGTGGCCCACACACCATAACCGGACCGATATATGTTGAAGGTGCAGAACCAGGCGACGTAATTCGCATTCACTTTAACAAAATCATGCCCCGCCCCTATGCTTCAAACAATAGCTTGCCCGGCAAAGGTCTTCTTCCTGAAAAATTCCCGGATGGACAAATCAGATATTTCTATTTAGATACGGATAAAATGCAAATGCAATTTGCTCCCGGTATCGTTGTTCCACTTCATCCATTCCCGGGAACAATTGGTGTAGCACGTGCAGAATCCGGTCAATTCGATACCGTACCTCCCGGAAAATTTGGTGGCAATATGGATTTACCAGCAATTACTCAAGGAACTAACTTATACTTACCGGTTTTTGTTTCTGGTGCATTACTTGGAACTGGCGACTCTCATGCCGGACAAGGTAATGGAGAAGTTAACTTAACTGCAATTGAAACTGCATTCTCTGAATTAAATGTCACCATTGATGTGATTAAAAACAAAAACCTGGAATGGCCTTTAGCAGAAACGTCAACTGATTGGGTTACTGTTGGCTATGATCAGGATTTCAACAAAGCGATTACAATTCTTGAGTCACAAACGACTAATTTCATCATGCAAAACCGAAAAGTAAGTCGTGAACAAGCGCAAAAACTGATGTATCGTAACTGGAACTGCCCTGTTGCTGAGGTTGTAGATGAAGTAAACGGTGCATATTGTATGATTCCCAAAAAACCTAATGCAGCAAAACCAGCTCCATTACCGGTAAAAGATAACGACAGAGAATATGTAACTTATGCTAAAAATCCACAAGCTTTGCAAGCAATTAAAGATGCAACATGGGAAATGATTACGAAAATATCAAAACTCAAAGCTATGCAACAAATTGATGTGTATTCATTGCTCAGTCTAACGATGGATTGCAGAATAGCGCCGCACTACCAAGGCAGTGATTATGAAATTCATTGTATGTTGCCAAAAAGTTTATGGGTCAAACAGAAATAGTTAGTATCAAAGAACCTTACACGTGAAATTAAATTTTGGGAGATATGCAGCAGATGCAGATATTGCTTTGTCCTGATTCGTTTAAGGACTGTATGAGTGCCAGAGAGGTGTGCGACAATATGACTGAAGCATTGTTGCACATTCTTCCAAATGCGCAAATTAACAAACTTCCTCTTGCGGATGGTGGTGAAGGTTTTGTCGAAGCAGTTTTAGCCGCTACAGATGGGAAGTTGATTAGTCTTGAAGTGAGCAATCCCATCGGTAATAAAATAATGGCTAACTACGCGATTATTGATAATGGAGCTACTGCCGTTATTGAAATAGCTCAAGCCAGTGGCCTGGAACTACTAAAGCCTGAAGAACGTAACCCTTTATTTACCACTACTTATGGCGTGGGTGAATTAATTAAAAGCGCGCTAGAGCATAAGGTCACTAAAATAATCGTCGGTCTGGGTGGCAGCGCGACTAATGATGGCGGTGCTGGTATGTTACAAGCATTAGGTGCAAAATTTTGTGACGCAGCTAACAATACAGTGCAACAAGGTGGAATCAACCTTGATAAATTGAAACATATTGATTTATCACAATTAGACCAACGGCTGACAAGCATTGAGTTAGTTATCGCCTGTGATGTAAATAACCCGCTTCTTGGTATATCAGGTGCCAGTTATGTGTTTGCAAAACAAAAAGGTGCTACAGCTGAGATGATACCTTGGCTAGAGTCAGCATTACATAATTATGCAC
>Ga0214919_10009535_pt1 | contig 12499 bp, 10 predicted proteins | sample LL1503_MetaG_FD_177994 | JGI IMG/M metagenome (GOLD analysis project Ga0214919, IMG submission 177994) | Freshwater microbial communities from Lake Lanier, Atlanta, Georgia, United States - LL-1503 | ecosystem: Environmental > Aquatic > Freshwater > Lake | place: USA: Georgia | collected...
GCCCCCTTATTCATTTTAAAAAAACCCTAGGGCAAAAATTTGGGACTTTTTAAAATTAAGACATATTTAAAGAAATGGTTTAAAAAAATGACTTAGAGAAATAAAAACATATAGTATTATAATATGACCAATAAAATTAGTTTTGAAGACTTTATTTCAGCATGTGAAATGCAACAGAAGCTGGCCGAGTTATTTGATATTTATAATAATAATCTATTTAAATATAGCAAAAAATATATTTATTATTTTGATTCAGACACAGCTTTATGGATTGAAAAAGATAAAAATTTTATTATTGATAGAATGTCAAGTTTTATGTTTAACCAACAAACATATTTTTTAACTAATTCAATTTGTAAAAGTCAAGACGATTTATTAAAATTAGTTTCAATAATCAAAAAACAAACAACACATAAATATTTGTCAGATGTAACAAACTTTTTTTTATCAAGAATATCTGATGAAACTTTTATAGATAAATTAGATCGTGCGTACCCTCATTTATTACCAATTAAAAATAAACAAGTTATAGACCTAACAAATGGCGACATCAGATTTAGAATAGATGAAGATTATTATACTTATTTTTGTGATGTAGAACCATCAGAAAATAAAAGTGAAATTATGAAAAATTTTATAAGTTCTTTAATGTGTGATAATAAAAAAAATATCAAATATTTACAAAAAATTCTGGGCTATTGTATAACAGGAGAAACTGACGCACAATGCTTTTTTATTTGGTGGGGGAAAGGTAGCAACGGCAAATCATTATTATTAAATTTATTGAATAAAATTATGGGTAAAAGTTATAAGCCAGCAAGCAAAGAAATATTTATTAAATCTTCTAAATCTTCAGGAGTTGAAACCCTCTCTATAAAAGATGCTAGATTAATCACATATTCAGAAACAGCAAGTAAAGACAGCCTGAACGATGATTTAATTAAAAGAATCACAGGCGAGGACCAGATAACAGCTAGGGGCTTATATAAAGATCCTATTACATTTTCTTTAATATGTAAGCTTATTTTATGCACTAACCACAAACCAGAACTTAACGCACAAGATCAAGGGATGCGACGACGTGTAAAATATTTACCTTTTAACGCAAAATTTACAGATAATCCAAAAAAAGAAAATGAATATTTAAAAGATGTTAATTTATTAAAAACATTAGTACAAGAAGAATATATTAATGAGTTTTTCTCGTGGATTGTTAAAGGTTCAATAGCTTATTATAAAGATAAATCATTTAATCCACCTCCAGAAATTCAAAAAGAAGAAAATAAATATTTAGATTCTAAAGCAAGCATCGACGCATGGTTTAGGGATAATATAATTAAAGATGATACTAAAAAAATATTAAGAACTGAATTATATAATAATTATAAAGATTATTGTGAAGATAATGATGTTTTATTAATGAAAAAATCGGATTTATTTGAAAGTATGAATGATACTATGGGTCATACTAAAAAATTGAATAGTGGTCAGATATATTATATTGGTTATGATTTCAAACCAAATGAGGAGGAAGAACAAGTTAAAAAATATAGTTTAGATTTATAAATCTATAGTTTTCATATTAATTAATTTATTATATTGTTCGTCATATGGTTTACCAGCTATCGTCAGTTTTGGTTTTCTCGTTTTTACTGTTTTTGTATATGTATCTTTACACTTTTTAAGAGCTTCTTTAAAAGTATAATTATTTTCTTTCATACATTTTTTTACATGAACTAACCACGGAGACGCGGGAACAATATTTTTTTGTTTATTTATAAAATTATCAACATAATTAGGATCAATGGGATTAATAGAAGGTATTACTGTTGATGCTGCTTTGTCTCTTAACTTTTTTATTTTTTTCATACTATCAACTGGCTTCATCATCATGGCTGGAGCTGATCCCATTGAAGATGATGATTTTATTAATAATGGTTTAGATGCAGGCATTACTTTTCCTAAAAGTTCATCATTGACTCGCATTAATTCAGCATCTCTCATTGCATTTATTGAACTTCTATCTTTTTTTACTGGTAATATTAAAGATGGTGTTGATGCTTTTGATTGTTTAAAATTTTTTTTCATTCTACTAAGTGATTGCATTGCTTCGGCGGGTCCTGCTTCAGATTTAGACCGTTTCTGATTTTGTTTTATTTTTATATAATTTTCTTCATCTACATTATTTTTCATTATATCCAAAGCACGACTCGTATCACGTGAAGCATTTTTCATAGAATTTACTAAATTTTTATATTCTGTTTGACGAGCTTTTTTAAATTCTAAAGCCTTATCAGCATTTGAAAAAGTATTTTTAATTTTAGCTATTAGTTCATTTGCTTTCTTTTCATTCTCTGTGAACATCATTTATATAATATATAATAGATTTTAATTTTCAAATTAATTTTTTATAAATTTAATTTGAAATAGTAAGATTATCAAAACTTTCTAAAAAATCAGAATCACAACAACATTTAATAGTATTCAAAGTAGAATTTAAATTTTTTCTATACTTTTCTTCTTCTATAAGTAATTCTTTTTTATTTTGTGATGGGTAAGCCTTGATAATTTCACATTTGAAAGCATCCCAGCCTCCATGCTCCCTTATCATTCTATAAAGTTTAAAATTATGGGCTTGGTCTTTTGGATTATTACAGCGTGATTTATGGTCGCTTCTCCTTTTTATAAAATTACTTGTACTACCTATATATATTAAATCTTTGTTGTCTATTGCTTCTATTTTATAAATAATGCCTTTAGAAAAATCTATTTTATGTGGTGCCATGTATTATAATACTTATTAAATAAATATCTTTAAACCATTTTTTAAACAAGCTTTTTTTTAAGAGTTTCAATCATATCATAATATATTTTATTAATGCTTGTTAATTCGGCACTACCTTTATATTTTTTTTCATTATCTTTAATAATTTTTGTAAATTCTTTAATATCTTTTTCTATTTCTATATTTTGGGATTTATCAATTTTTTCAACTTTTTCAACTTTCTCTTTTTTGGTTGGTTTCTCATCATCCAAATTTATAACCTTTACTTTTTTTGGGGGTTTCTCTTCTACTTTATTTTCTAATATTGCGAGTTGTTCTTTTTGTTGAATTAAAATATTTTGTCTTTCTTCGTCATCTGGTTTTAAACTTAAATATTTTTCACTTGTTTTAATTGATTTTTTATATGCTTTTATATCTTCATTTATATTTTTTGACTCATTAACAACTAAATTTAATTCTAAATCAAGACATCGAGAAACTATTTTATTATTATCATTAACTTTCAAAAAATATTTTATATCTTTCAATAATTCAGCTTTATTTTTTAATACTTGTTTCTCATTTTCTGTTTTTGTTATTTTAATAATAAATTTATTATTGTAATCAATTGCCAGTTGCTTTAGTTCTGGTAGTGTTAAGTCATCAAAATTAATATATGTAATCATTAATGGTTCTGTTTTAAATTTAATAATAGGTTTATTTTTATTTAATTCTTTTGTTATTTCATCAACATTATATTTAATAGTTGGTTCTTTTGGTTTTATTTCTTCTTCTTCCTTATATAATTTTGTAATTACTTTCTTTTTTGGTTTTAAATTTGTTTCAGCTTCTTCTAATTTTATTAATTTAGCTCTATACATTTTTTGTGGTTTCATTGGTATTAATGGTATTTGTTCTTCTTCTTGAGGCATGTTAATTTTATTATAATCCGTATGAGCGGTTGTAAAATCGTGCATCAGTTCATCGTGTTTTGCTTTCTTTTGTGTCATACTCATTTTTTTATATTCTTCGGAGTTTATTAATTCGGTTTCGTATATATGGCGGATTGTGTTGATTGATACATGCTTATTTAAATAATTTTCAAAAATTTTTATTATTAGTGCTGATATTTGCTTATCATCTAATGGATTATTATTTGTATCATTAACAATTAAAAAGGGTTTGTTGAATTTCATTATTTTTTTAAATAAATTATAAATTTCTGGATCTTCTGACTTTGAATATATAATTTTTTTAGCCCCATATTTTTTAACAGTTTTATATTGATTTAAATAAAATATAAATTCTTTATCCTTTTTTTGAATATAATTTAATGTATTATTAGTACTTGGATCTAAAAGCTTTTTAAAAATTGCAACTGACTCTAAATCATTTCTAATAGGTGGCTTTAATAAATAAATACTAACTAATAATTTATCTCTAACTTGTATATATGTATCTTCTGGCATTATGTCTAATATTTTTCTTAAATTTTTCATTGTATCATAATTTTTTAATTTTTCTTCTGATATTGTGCTCTCGCCCTGTTTTTTGTTGGTTTCATCTCTAAATTTATACATTTCATTTTTATATTTTTCAATTGGATCAACAGCGTAAAGAGCTATATAATAATCCCTTTTAGTTGATGCGGGATAATCTGAACCATTTATTTTTTTAATAAGTCTATTTGGTTTTTTAATAAATACATAGTTGTTATCATCTGGAAAATATAATTTTTTTAATCTATTTATCCTTTGTATATAGTTTTTTTTAGTTGATTCACTTTTATCTTTAAATATTTCTTCTAAATTCATTTATATATATTATAAACTATAAAATAAAAATTACATAATATATAATTTTTATAATATTTTTTAAAATTAAATTATTAATTCATATAATAAATCGGTCATTGCGTCGTACTTGCTATCGTCGGTAGGTTTCACAGGGTCAATTTTATCTGGTTGAGTTTCTTTAATACTATTTTTTAAATCTTGGTTTGTTTCTTCAATTTTTAAAGGTTCAGAAGGTTGAACTATTTGAGGTATAAAACCGCCACCACTGCCACCACCACCACTAAAAACTGGCATAGGTACGGGCGGAAGTTGTGTTTGTTGTTGCTGTTGCATTATATCAGCTATAGACCTTCTTTGAAAGCCTTCTTCATTGATTAAAGTGAAAACAATAGTGCATTCCCACACCAAACCATTTAAATTTATTGTTCTCTGGTTTTGGTCTGTAATTTTTAAATAAAAAGTGCTTATATTTCCCGTTGATAAAATATTTTTTCTTGTGTATGAATTTTGGTTTAAAATTGCCATATATCCATAATTACCTTCTAAACTTAATTTTGCTATTACGTCGTTGTTGCTTTGACTTGTTGATGCACTATTTCCATTTGCTAGACTACTTCGCATTAATAAACAATGGACACTCGCTAGATTAACACATCCTGATAAATAAGCTGGGGTTGTTATTGTTTGCGATGATGTAATACCATACAATTGTTGCCAGTAATTATTTATATTATAAGTAAAAGTTATACTGGTAATAGGTGATTTTAATGTTATTAAAAACTTATTAAAAATATCACTATAAGACATGGTAAAATTACTCTGAAGACCATTAATAGTTGTTATTAAATCATCAACACTATATTGTCCATTAGAAATTGTTAAATTTACAGTTCCTGTTGGGATTTTAGTATAAGAAAAACTATTATTTTGTAAATCTGACGAAATGTTATAAAATGAAATCGGAATTTCTGCTGATACTACTTCTATTTGTAAATGTTTATTATCTGGTATATTTATGCTAAATGGTAAATTTACTTGTATATTAGTTGATAAACCATCGAGAGACACACATTCTTTACTCCTAATATTAAAATATAAAATATCTGAATTCATTAATTTAGTTTAGATTTTTTTAATTTTCTTCTTTATTATTTTCTTCTTTATTTTCATTTTCTTCTGTTTGTATTTCAAATTTACCAAATGGGCTTGAAATACTAAATTTCTTATAACAATGACTATTTGTAAAAATTTTTACTATTCTTTCACAAACTAAAATAATTAATAAAATAGTCTGTCCGATACTTAAGTTTGAAACATCTTCCATATATAATTAAATTTAGATTTAAAAATATTATAAAAAATTAAAATCTAAGTCTAAGTATATAAATGGATGCTAATAATATGTCATACCCTCAAAAAATGGATTCTATGAATATTCCATCAATGATGTGCACAGAAGTTAAACAAACCCGACGTCGGTTTCAAGCTAATAATAATACTACTTTCTCTGGAAGTGGGGTAGATATTAATATACCAATCAGTGGTGAATTCTCGATTGATAATAAAAATGTTAATTTAAATTTTAAACTTACCGTTGCTACTGCTTCGTGTAATGCAGATTTTTCATTATTTGGACTTTTTAAAACTATTAGGGTTCTAAATGGTTCTGCATCAAACAACATCTTGGAACAAATCGAAGATCCGGGCCATATTTATTCTATCGCCAGTCAATATACATGGAGTCAATCGGATATATCAATTCAAAATGCTAAACAATTATCAATGGCTTTACAACCAGCTTCTTCTGGTGCTATTGATAAAACAGGAACAACACTAGCTACTGGTGATACTTATGTTTCTTTAGATCTTTCTCAAATATGTGGAATTTTTAGTTCAGAAACAGCACTTCCACTATATGGAACAGGTGGAATTACAGTTTCTTTAAATACTAATACACCAGCTAGTGCCCTAATTCTTGGAACAAGTGCAACATATACTATTTCTGATGTTTATATAACTTGCACTTGCCTCGAAGGTGGAGAAACTTACAAAAAAGCTTTAGACAGTGTTAAAGCTTCTAGACCACTTTCCATGTCATTTACATCAGTTAAAAAATACGAGCAAGCATTTACTGGGGGAGGTGCAGCAACTTCTGCCAACCTTCTTATTAATGATCGTTCTCGCTCATGTCTTGGATTTGTAGCTACAGCACGCCAAAGTGCGGATATAACAGGTGGTACACTATTTAAAAATAGTTCTTCATTGTTTCCAGTACTAACTGGTTTTAATTACCAAATTGCGGGAACCAATTACCCGCCTACACCATTTCAAAATACAGGTGATATGATTGATAGTGCTTATGATACATTATCACATTTATCTAGAAATAAAAATGGATCAAGCGGTCTAATTACTAGAGGCCAAGGCCAAGCTCCTGCTTCAACTGCAACAACCAGAAATAGTAAAGATAGTCAAACTAATGTTCTATGTATTGATCTCGCTAAATGCACGCCAGCAGAAGCACGAGCAGTTTTTGGTTCTGGTTTGAATCTTGGAGCAAATAATCTACAAAATCAACTTCAACTTTCCTTCACTCCAGACAGTGCAAATTATACAATTGTTGTCTATGCAATCGTACAGAAACAACTTTTGATTGATAAAATGGGTTTATCAACTCCAGATAATTAAATATATAGTTTAATTTTATAAAAAAAATATCTACTTTATTATAATGGAGCCAGATGAAAATGAAGCTAAAATTAAGCAATTACAACTTGATATTCTTAAAAAAAAAAATGAACTTGAAGCACTAACAGGAAAAAAAGTTTTATACACTCGTAAAGGTAATTTAGACATGCGATCTTTAAGATTAAATACAGATACCCAAGAAGAATTTAAAAAAAATATAAAAATTAGAAATCAAAAACTTAAAGAAGCTCGTCTTTTAGAAATAGAACAAGCAATGGATAAAACAATAGAAAGAACTTTAAATAAAGTGATAGAAAAAAAGAGAGAAGAAGTAAAAAATAGTAGTAGAGATTCAACCCCCTTAAAATTTAGATAAAATATTAAATTCTATTATATATTATATAATATAAATTAATATGAAAATAATAAAAAATAATGATATTAATCTTTCTATTATTAAATCAGATATAGACAATTTAGATAGTGATTTAAAAAAAATACCTTTCCCCCTTCCTCCTAAAAGTTCTGGATGGTTAATCGTCGGTAGTCCGGGTTCGGGTAAAACTTCGATGTGGACTTCGTTGATAATGAGTAAGAACCAAGCTTACTGGATGAAATTCGATAAAATATATTTAATCTCTGGGTCTCTTGCTACATTACCAGAACAACTTTTAAAAAATTTAGATCCTAATCAAATTTTTGATGAATATCATATAGAGTTAATAAAAGAAATATTGAACGAAGAAAAAGAAAGTGGAGAGAATCCAAATATGCTTTTAATTTTGGATGATGTTGTGAAGGATATACGAGCTAAAAATTTCAATAAAATTATTTTGAATCGTCGGCATATATTACAAAATCCAAACAATAAAAAAACACAAAGTGGTCTAACTATTTTTATTAATTCACAAAGCTACAACTTATTAGAGTTGCAGTCTAGAAAAAATTTAGATCATTTTGTACTATTTAAAAGTTCAAATTTAAAAGAAATAAAATCTATAAAATCGGAGTTGATGAGCGATTTAACAGATAAAGAACAAGATGAAATTTTAAACTTTTGTTGGGATGAACCCTATTCATTTTTATTTATTAAAAATAATAATCCTAAACATTTGAAATATTTCAGAAAGTTTGATTTAATAGACTTTAAAAATTAATATCTAAATATATATTATATGACTTTATGTGAATGTAATAAAAAAATTACAGTTGATTTATTTAGTAATCAAACTGATGGTTCTATTGTATGGGATGTTTTAAGAATAGCACCACAACTAACGAAACGACCTTTAAAATTAAGAGTTTTACAGCTTCAAGGTGAATTTAAAGATAATACTGATGATAACTCAACTTTATTATATTATAGAGTAATTCATAATATTATGGTTAGTGGTTTTTGTAATGATTTTACAGGACTAACAAATTCTAATGTATTGACTTTTTTTGATAATTTTTCAGTAAGAAGCACAATTTCAACAACTCATAGTTCTGGATTCTCTAATAATGATATAAGTCTTTATTGTCCATCGGGACTTCCTAATTGTCTTGTTTTGAATAGAAGAGGTACAAACTCCACTTCAGGTGTTGATAGTATTGTTGATGATGTTGATTTAACATGGGCTGTAAAATTAGAAATTACTATTTTAGAATAATAAATCTAAAATTCTATTATATATTAAATTAAAATCTAATATATAATATATAATGCTACAAAGAAAAAAGAAATCTACAGAAAAACAAGAATATATAGAACCTGTTATTCCTTTAAATTTTAATAATGAAAAAAAAAATATGGCTCAATCTGTTGTTATTAATTTAGTAGAACCAGAAAAAAAGAAGAAGAAAAAAAAACAAAAAAAAAAACAGAATTTGAATAAATCGGGAGAGGTGGATAAATCAATAAAATCTTTATATCAGCAAACATTAACCAAATATATACAGGGTAATTATCCGCCTTTATCATATATTCCAGATATAAGAAATATTACAAATAATGATTTATTATCAATGGTTAATGAAATGAAAATAAAATTAAAAGAACCCGTTGTATCACCATCTATTTTAACAGAAACAACAACAGTAGATGTTGGGATACCTGCAATGGTTCCACCATCTTTACCAGTACTAACAGAAACAACAACAGAAAGTTCAATTCCTGCAATGGCTGAAATATCACAAACACAACTGTCGCCACCAAAACCAGATTCAATGATAACAACCACAACACAAGATAAAGAATTAAAACCAATTCCAACAGATGAAGAGAATATTTATATATTATTTGATTATTTTAATAATTTTATTCAAAATCATTTTGATAAAAAGCTAGATAATGACCAAATCGAACTAATGGAAGGATTAAATTTTTATTATATGAATAAAGATTTATTTGATAAATTAAGCAGTGATGACAAAGAAAAATATTTAAATACATATATAAATTTTACATATCCAGATTTAACAAATAGTGAAAAAGATAATTTATATGATATGTTTTCAGATTGTTTTAAAGATGCTAAATCATCGTCATATTTTGATAAATCTAAAAAATTAAATTTTACATCTACTAAAGTTGGTAATAAACAAATAAATTTAGATGATATTAAAGAACAAAAAAAATTGAAAGAAGAAAAACAAATTTTAAAGGATGAACAAGAAATTTTAATGGATATAATAGATGAATTAAAGAAGGATAAAGAAACACTGACACAACAACAAGAAGATATATTGAAAGAATCAGAAGAACTATATAATAATATTAATTTCTTAAATGATGAAGAAATTAAAAAATATATATTACTTAATAAAGATTTACAAAATAAACTAGATGAAACAATAAAAAAATTAAATACAAGGAATCAATCCGATTTAAAAGACAAAATATCAAAAATTGAAATTTCTAAAAGATTAAGTAAGGCATTTAATCCAGAAGAACAAAAACCAAGACCAAAACTAGTAGAAGCAACAACACAAACAACAACATCAGAAAGTGGTGCTCCCGCTATTGTTTTTGGTGGTGGTGGTGGTGGTGGTTCAAGTCCTTTAATATTTAGTAGTAGCGCTAAGGGTTCAGGTGCTTCAGTTCCTACAAAAAATATCCCTGAAGGTGTTAATCCAAATATGATGAAAATGACAACAGCAAATAGAGAAAGTAGTGGTTTAGCTCGTTATGAATATAATATTGAAGATCCATATTGGAATGAATTTAAACCAATAATACCAAATGAATTAGAACAATTTATTTTAAAATATTATACCACAACCATTGATAATACAAAATCAAAATATGAACATAATTTTACATATAATTTTAATCCATTAAATAATCAAGATCCACCAAAAAAATTATTTGTTGATTACGCACAAAAATTTTTTAATCAAAAATATGATATTGGCAAATTGACACAAAAAGAAATGGCAGATCGATTTATATTAGACTTTGTAAAAGAATATCCATATTTTTTTGATGAACAAGTAATGAATCAAGAAGCAGGAACAAATATAGAAGCAGGAGAAGAAGCAAGACCAATATCAGGAGAAGAAGCAGGACTAGGTATAAGACCAAGACCGACAGAACTAATGGGTGAAAATATAGTTGCTTGTAGAAGAAGAGCAGATGGTGATAGATGTAATAAAGTAAGTCAAGAAGATATAAAATTATTATATAAATTAGAAGCAGATAATGATTTAGATAAATTACAAATATTATATAAAAAATATTATGGGGTTCCTTTTGAATATCAACCAAATAGAACTACTGAAGGTAATATTATTGATATAGTTTATGCCTTTAAAAATAATGGTAAAAATAAACCACTACCAACAGAACTACCACCAACACCAACACCAACAGAACCAACACCAACAGAACCAACACCAGCACCAACACTAACACCAACAAAAGAAGATTTAAAATTATTGAATACATATGAACAAGATGAAGATTTAGAGCAATTACAAAATTTATATAAAAAATATTATAATGAAAATTATGTTTATAAACCTAATAGAAAAACAGAGGCAGAAAGGACTTTTGATATTGTAGAAGATTTTAAAAGAAGAATGACAACAGCACCATCAGAACCAACACCAGAACCAACAACACAAACAATAGAAATCCCTGAAGAGTTAAAAAATTTTATGAATAAATATTATATAAAAAATAATCAAGGAGTAAGGATTTTTACACCTACTAACGAAAATGATTTAGTTAAACCTAATATTAATGAACTACAAAATATAGCCACTAAATTTATAATTCCTAAAATTGATATGAATAAAGAAAATAAATATAAAGCAGTAGGCTCAAATAAATTTTATGATGAAGGTCATTATGCTTCAAAAGATAGACCTATAAAATATTGGGCAAATGCTTTATTAAATGATTATTCAAGAATATATGAAAATATGACAGTATCAGATACAAATATAACTCCAGAAGAAGCAACTTTAATTTCTAATTATAAAAATGAATTATTTACATTAAATTCGACTCTTGATGTTGATAAAATTAATTTATATTATAATGGTTTATTAAATTCTTTTCAAGATGTTCGTAATGCTTCGTACGCATTTAAAAAAAATGCTACAACCAGTGAAAAATTACAGTATCTTGTTGACTATAGGAATGATTATCAATATATAAGACCAGTTGAAGCACCCGCACCAGAACCAACAGTTGACCCACAATTTAACAAACCAAAAGAAAAATTATTAATTAGTGATAATGAAGTTGATTTATGCTTAGAAGTTTGTAAAGCTACTTACCTTGATCCATCAGCACGGGAACGAATAGCACAGCTGGATTATGATGATAGCTTAAGTAATACAGAAGTTGCTATTTATAGGGATTTATATACACAAATTATTTATTTTGGTAGTCGTGGTTCTCAAACTGCGGAAGATTGGCTACAATCTGATTTAGCAATTGTTTTTGGTGAGGCTACTCCAAATTATAGTCCCAGATTGAATAACGAAATAACAATTTTAAATCAAGTTTTATCAATATATCGCCCTACTACTATAATATATACGGGGCATAGTTTGGCCGCATATTTGAGTAATGAACTATTTATTTATACTTTAAAAGATGAACCATCTATAACACAAGCGTTCAGTATTGGATTTAATGGCGGACAAGGCATCCCAGCATATTATAGGAATTACCCATTTAATGAAAATTTTATTAATACTCATGTTTTACAATTTCATGTAAAAGGTGATGTATTATCAAGGGCGCAAGGGTTTGCAC
>Ga0214919_10009536_pt1 | contig 12498 bp, 16 predicted proteins | sample LL1503_MetaG_FD_177994 | JGI IMG/M metagenome (GOLD analysis project Ga0214919, IMG submission 177994) | Freshwater microbial communities from Lake Lanier, Atlanta, Georgia, United States - LL-1503 | ecosystem: Environmental > Aquatic > Freshwater > Lake | place: USA: Georgia | collected...
GGCGCTTTTATTGGGTGATGTAGCATAATGCTGACTGGTATACTGGTACAACATGCGCATACTAATATTGCCATAAGACAAATAAGGCGATAAACGGCTGCAGCTTTTTCTACTCAACAATGGCTTTGAAATATGCTTACTATAATTCACCGCGCGCTCTTTGATAAAACTATCTAGGTATCGCCAGGCCCAATACTCTCCACCTTGCTGAAAGTTTTTGTTGCGGGTGGTAATCGTTTCTGCAAGTGGCGCACCTTTTAAATCTTCGTAGAATTTTTGTTCGAGTTTTAAAATATTCCAACCAGATTCAGCAACTAGTTTGGGTTGCTCCGTCATGGTTTTTTTCCAACGTTGCTGCCAGGTTTTTCTAGTTTTGAGTTTTCTAATCACACCGTTTAAAGGAGACTCTTTCCAAGCTATATTATATCGATGGCAAAACTGCTGAACAGCTATATCTCTATTGTAAGTGATTTTATTTCCTACTTCTACATGAGAAAAAATTTGATGAATTTGAAATTGCTCTTGCAGGGCTTCAAATACCGGTAGTACTTCGGCATGAAAAATATATAAGTCTGCGTTCAGGTCTTTAAGTTTTAAGCGCATTTCTTGCAAAGACTCATACACAAAACGCCAGTGTCTGCTATCGCTATCGTCATATGCCATTACCGATGGTTCAAAACAATAAAGCAAGAGAATGGGTAGGTTTTGCTGTTGCGCCTTCCATAGTGGCTCGTGGTCGGTAAACCGCAAGTCTCTTTTAAACCAAACAATATTTATAGGCTGCTTCGTCAAACTAATAAAAGAACAGGCGGGTGGGGATTTTGTTTAGTTGTTTTTTGCAATTAATACTTAAGTGACAACCCTAAAATAATTTTATTTCAATCATGACTATTCAATTATTTGAATTGGATACTTTCAATATGAAAAAGGAAATTATTTATCAAATAAAAACTTCGCTATTTGAGAAGTTTTATTATTTTTATATTACTTTAAATGAAAGTCAGGCTTATAAGAAAACAATCAATTGAACGGTATGCTTTACAAAATGCAAGAAGCAGAAGTTTTTTCAGGATTTGGTTAATGTTATTAAAACAAGCTGATTGGATTGAGCCAGGTGATATTGGTGAAACTTTCGGGTCATCGGATTTGTTAGGAAATTCAAGCAATAGAGTAGTTTTTAATATTGCAGGGAATTCTTTCAGGATGATATGTAAATATCATTTTGGTTTAACAAATGTTCATTTATACATCAAGTGGATAGGAACTCATGCCGAATACACTGCACTTTGCAACAACTTGGATCAATTTACTGTAAATGATTATTAACAGAAATACAATGGAAAAACAACAGTATACAATTATCAAAACAAAAAAGCAGTACTATAATTATTGTAATAAACTAGAGTCGTTAATAGAAATAAGCAAGCAAACAAAATGTATACAAGATGAAATTGAATTACTTAATCTGCTAATAGATAAATACGATTTAGAGCATAATACATTTCAAGAGGCAGATCCGATAGAATTGCTGAAAGCCGTAATGAAAGACCACAACATGAAAGCTGTTAATATAGCAGAGCTGTTAGATGTTGGCGAAGGGTTGGTTTCTGAAATGCTCAATTATAAGAAGGGATTATCAAAAGAAACCATACGTATTCTATCTGATAGGTTCAAGCTAAACCAAGAAGCTTTCAATCGACCGTATGAATTAAAAAAGAAAAAAGTATATTCTGTAATAAGCATACGTTAGAAAAAGATAATAACACATTTCATTCTATTGGAATTAAATAAAAAAAACCTCAATTTTATCGTATTGTTTAAATAAAACTCTGGTACTCTTTTTCGGCCGGGTAGAAATAATAAACAACAATTAATTGCGTGCGTTTTTTTATTGCAGAAATATTGCGTGATTAAACTCCATATTGTATTGATCGCTTTCCTACTAAGTAAATGCTATTTTGAAATGATTAGTTGCCTGAACAAGAATTTAATTATTGTTTTCGCTTAGAATGTATGGATTCTTTAAAACTAAGAGCGAAACCCTGCGTTAAAACATCCTTAATCTATTCGTTTACACCTATATTCTCACAAATTGTACTCGATTTTCTAGGATTAATTATTACGTAAAATACATTATTAGGTACGAAAAAGTGTATGTTTGCAACATAAATATGTACGATGAAGCGTTTTTTGTTTGATAAATTAGTTAAATGGAAGGATGAAAAGGACCGAAAACCTTTAATTATTAGAGGGGCACGACAAGTAGGAAAAACTTGGCTGATGAAAGAATTTGGCAAAAATGCTTTTAGTTCAGTGGCCTATTTAAATTTTGAGCAATCAAAAAATCTTAAAAACGTTTTTGATGCAGGATTTGATATTCCAAGATTAATTACTGCTATTGAAATTGAAACCAACCAAAAAATAAATCCTCTAAACACACTCATAATTTTTGATGAAATTCAAGAATCTGAAGGAGCACTTACGTCTTTAAAATATTTTTATGAAAATGCTCCTGAGTATTATATCATAGCGGCAGGTTCGCTATTGGGTGTTTCCTTACACAAGCAAAGATCTTTTCCTGTTGGAAAAGTAGCATTTGTTGATTTGTATCCTTTAAGTTTCGGCGAATTCTTATTAGCACTAAATAAAGAATCTTTATACAATCTGCTTCAAAGTAAAGACTGGTCTCTGATTACAAGTTTCAAATCAACTTTTATAGAAATGCTTAAGCACTATTATTTTGTTGGTGGGATGCCTGAGGCTGTAAAATCTTTTACCCAAGAAAATGATTTTAATCAAGTTCGGCAAATACAAGAACGACTTTTAGCGGCGTATGAACAAGATTTTTCTAAACATGCACCTTACGATATAGTGCCAAGAATTAGAATGGTTTGGAAATCTATTCCTGCACAGTTGGCAAAAGAAAATAAGAAATTTATTTATGGCTTAATTAAACAAGGTGCAAGAGCAAAAGAATTTGAATTGGCCATTGCCTGGCTATGCGATGCGGGATTAGTGCAAAAAATTCAGCGCGTTTCAAAACCAGCAATACCATTGATAGCCTACCAAGATAATAGTGATTTTAAATTGTATCTATTTGATGTAGGACTGCTCTGTGCTATGGGTTCGATAGATCAAAAAACAATAATAGATGGTGATGAACTTTTCAAGGAATTCAAAGGAGCAATGACTGAACAATACGTGCTACAACAATTAATATGTAACGATACCTTATCTGTTTATTATTGGGCTTCCGAAAAATCAAAAGCTGAAATTGATTTTTTAATACAATATAAAAACGAAGTAATTCCTATTGAAGTAAAAGCTGCTGAAAACTTAAAAGCAAAAAGTTTAAAATCTTTCTACGAACAGTATACCCCATCAACTTCTATACGCACGTCACTTTCAGATTATAGAGAAGAAGCATGGTTAATTAATGTTCCCCTTTATGCAACTACAAATTTGATGGCGCACTTAACTTTTTAAATTATGAATATTATATTATTTGATGGCGTTTGCAATTTGTGCAACAAAACAGTTTTGTTTTTATTAAGCACTTATAAAATAGCATTCCATAATAGGCACCTTGTTTCAAGCGCCTTTATAGAAGCGTTGGCAGCTTCCTCCCATTTATTTTCGTCATCACCGCATAGGGCAGCAACCATTTCTAAAGCCAGCTGACTATGGTGTCCTCCATCAATTTCAATATGTCTTTCAATATAATATTTAAAAGTAGATACTTTGTTAGGATGCTCTGTATAAATCTTATTCAAAATTTCTGTGAACATGTCTGGAATTAAATCTTCTCTCCCAAAAGTAAATACCGCTGCTTTTACATGCAATGGCGCATGTTGTGCAATTTGAAAAGTAAATTGTAAAAATGCTTTTACTTCTGCTGGAATATTGGTTGCATGAATGGCTTCCTCTATGGTGTTACCTGCTTTTAAAAACGCCAACAATTGATCTATTTTACTAGTGTCTGCACCCATTTGACGCATAGCCGTTAAATACAATTCAAAATGACTGATTCTATTTCCGTGTTCATCTACATCTGATTCTTCTCCTGCAACAATTTCATTGATTAAAAAACGCGTATTGGCAGCACCTACTGGCACCCATGGTAGTTGTACACAGGTTAAACCTAGTTGTAAAGATTTTAATAAACTCATAAAATCCCAAACTGCAAATACATGGTACTTTGCAAACTGTTTTAAGCCTTCAAAATCTGTTATTTGACTGTAAACTGGATGAGCTAATAATGCTGCTCTTGTTGGTTCTATACGTAATTTTAATGCTGCAATGGGTGAAGGCATTAGAAAGGATTTATTTAAAACAATTTATCGATAATTTTATTTAACAATTGCAAAAGAAAACAATAATTGTAACACAAGCAAACCGCAAAACACAATGAAAGTAAATTTTCCAAATATCATAAATAAGGAAGGTCAAGCACACTATTTTGGTAGCATCTTTAATGATGAACAGAATCACTATTATTTTAACGAACTCCTCAACAAAATTGAATGGGCCAATGAAAGCATTGTTATGTTTGGCAAGGAAATAACTACCAAAAGAAAAGTGGCTTTTTATGCAGATGACAAAATTGAATACACTTATTCTAAAAGAACTAAAAAAGGATTGCCTTGGACGCCATTACTTTTAGATATTTTACAAAAAGTAACAACTTATACTGAAAGTAATTACAATGCCTGTTTATTGAATCTCTATCATGATGGCAACGAAAGCATGGGTTGGCATAGTGATAATGAAAAGGAAATTGTACAAAATAGTTCTATCGCTTCTGTAAGTTTTGGTGCAGAAAGAAAGTTTGCTTTTAAACACAAAGTTTCTAACGAAACGCTTTCAATGATACTTAATAATGGTTCATTGTTAGAGATGGCCGGAACTTTGCAGCAACAATGGTTTCATTCACTACCAAAATCAAAAAAAATAAATGAGGCTAGAATTAATTTAACTTTTAGACAAATGATTTCATGAAAAATAATCAACAGAAAACAATAAAAAAAGAAAACCTACCCTCCAAAAATTGCCTGCATTGCAATAGACCATTTAATTGGAGAAAAAAATGGGAAAAATCTTGGGAGGAGGTTAAGTATTGTAGCGAGGCTTGTAAAAAGAAAAAATATCCACTGAATTAAAGGCAACTATTTTATCGCTTACTAATTTTATTCATCGAAATAGCTTTTTGCCTAGAGCACTTAAATCGTTTAATATCATCACTCCTTTTTATTAAATGCTTTTTACTCACGCCGCTGTTTACGCGCTTACGCCACAAATTAAAACTATTGCGTTTTAGTTCAGAACGCATCATCTTAATGGTATCAGATTCCGATAAACCGAACTGCACTTGAATGGCTTCGAAAGGAGTTCGATCTTCCCAGGCCATTTCTATTATTCGGTCGAGGTCTATTCTTTCCATTCTATGGGTATTACTATTTCATTGGTTCTTGCAATGAATTGATAAGGGGCATTGTAGCCTAAAAAAGTATAATTGCCAGTAACTTTTATATTTCTCTGAGATAGAATTTGTAATATTTTATCTGTATACGTTTTTATTTTTTCGTCATTAGCATAACCGCCAAATGAAATTACAGCTACATACTGCGGAATAGATTGGTGTATATGTATACTAGCGTCTTTAGGTTTAGGCAAATTACTTTCGTTGTATTTACTTGGCATTACAAAACTCATTTCTGCACCTTTATCCGATATGTTCATTCTTACTGGGGCCGTCATAGAAATACTTGCGTTTTCTTCATTTCCTCCAAATATAAAACGGGCTAATTTTCCGAATCCACTACTGGCCACACCTTGGTAGTTGGTGGCTTTGGAATAAATAGTTGCGAGTGTTGCGGCAGGGTAATACCTTATTTCAAGTTGTGCGTCCTTTAAAACGGTCCTGTATTTTTGCTTTTCGGTTTTAAGCGTAGATGCTTTAAAAGACTGAAATATAAAATAAATGGCCAACAAGGAGAGTGCAATGTATAAGGCTTTCATATTGTTGTTTAGAGTTATAACAAATCAATATTGAATAGGTTCATTGTATTAGGTCTTCTCTGTCTATGGTTTGACGGTTTTCCAATAATTTTTGGTATTTTATCATAATTTATCGCCCAAATCTCACTCCTCCAATACACTGCGGTCTGCTATTATAAGTTTGTGTTTTAAAACAAATCACATGATTTATACTCTGCCTGTAGCCGATGTGTTACTAAAGGAAACCCTATTAGAAGACGATTTTAACTCCAATTACGAAGGATGGGAAATGATAGTCGACGAAGACGAAAAGAGTTTTATTAAGGACAGTTATTATTGGATGGAAAACAAAAGCGACTCCCGTTGGATGTTTTACCACAAAAAGATGCCCATTACAAAAGGCGAGAACTTTATTATCAATGCAGAGATTGAGCTGCTTGGTAGTAAAGGGTATGGTCAATATGGATTGGTTTGGGGATTCTCTAAACCGCACGAGGTATTAAATCGTTTTACAGTGTCGGCAGATGCGAATCGTTTTTCGGTGCTTAAGTTCGATAAAGACCATTTTAGAAACTATCACCGCTATAGTGGCAAGTTTGAAAAACCAGCACAATCGAATAAAAAACAGTTTTTTTCAATCATGCGTTTAGACGACTACTATTATTTTTTTCTAGGTGAATTTGATCGTCCAGTATATACTTGCCATCAATCGCATTTAAGTATGGATGGATTAAGATTTGGTTTTTATATTGAACCAGGCATACTAATTCGCTGCAATAAAATAACAGTGAAACGTTTAATAACGAATCAATCCTTTGACGGACGTTTGTGGATGCCGGTTGACGATAATTTAAAGCCCTTGGGTTCTGAACTAATTAGAGGTAATTAGCGCCCATTGCCTCAATTACTTCTTTCATTTTTTTACGAAGCGATGCAGGTTTGGTTACCGTGCAATTAGCGCCCATAGAAAGTATTTTCAAATAAAACTCTTCGTTCACTAAAACGTTTACGCTTAGTTTTATTTGGTTGGCATTTTGGCTGATTATTTTTTGCGATTCGTGGATGGGCTCTAACAATACTAGTTCGCTAATTGGGTGATTGATGGTAAGTGTTACCTCCGTTGGTTTATAAGCGCCTTCCATAATTCCGGTGGCGTATTGAAAAAATCCATCGGCATTAAAATCTAATCGGCGTTTGTGCTTTTCATCAATGATGCTTAATTCAGAAAGACGGTCTAAACCAAAAGTGGTGTATTTGTTTTTATCATTACTCCATCCAATTAAATACCAACGGTTGCGATGTTCTTTTAACAAGTATGGAATTAACTGATACGATTTGGTTTCTTTTTTATAAATATTGTGGTAGGTGAAACTAATGGCATTTTTGTTGGAGATGGCTTCGTAAATAATATCGATCCACTCCATTCCATTTGAAGCAACCGAACGTTCAAATTGTACGGCTTGATTTAGGATGGGTTCGCCTAACTCAAACCCCAGCGAAAAGCGCGCGTTGATTCTTTCAATAGCCGATTTAAAATTTGAAAAGATTGGTACGTTTCTATATTGATACAAAAGTTGTGAGGCAAAATTTAGCGCCTCCCATTCATTGTCTTGTAAGTTTAATTCTGAAATTGAAAATCCTTGCTCGCCATAAATATATCCTTTGTGCAATTTAGAATAAACAATGGGTGCGCTATACCCCATTGGATGCGGCAGTTTCATGGCTGCAATATCTTTTTCAATAGTGGAAGTAGAAATAGCTATATTAATTATTTCAGAACAACGCTTAGCCAAATATTCTTTGGTAGGATAAGGCTTGCGTTTATTAATAATACAATCGTTTATCACGCGGTAGCGTTGGGCAGCAGATTTATTTATTGGCATGTGTAGGTGTTTAACAAGTGTAAAGTAGTTTAAAGGATTTAAAAATTGCAGAACTAACTATTAAAATAATTAAAAAATTCAGACATCCAATAGGGGGCGTTCTGCACTGGTAGCTTTGGACGAATAAATAATTAATAATTACCTAAACCGCTTAAAGTTTGAATGGATTAGGGTAATTTTAAGATTGGTATAAAAACAAAAAAAGAATTGATATGAACGAAATTATTTGCCCTCATTGTAAAAAAGCGTTTAAAATTGACGAGGCTGGATATGCCGATATTTTAAAGCAGGTGCATGACCATAAGTTTGAAGAAGAATTACAACAAAGACTAGCTTATGCCAATACAGAAAAAGAGTCTGCCATAAAATTGGCCGAAGCAACTGTAAAAAATTTAATGCAAGACCAAATTACCAATAAAGACAAGGAACTAACAGAACTTAAAGCCCAAAGCGCATTAGCCCTATCTCAAAAATTAAATGTAAAAGATGCTGAAATAACGCAACTAAAATCAAGAATTGACAATATTGATGTTGAGAAAAAACTGGCTATCAACGAAGCTGTTCAAAAGGTTCAAAAAGAAAGAGATAGTTTAGAAAACGATGTAAAGACCAAAGATTTAGAAAAACAAAGCTTAGAAAATTCTTTGAAACAACAATTTTCTAATGAACTTAAAACCAAGGACGAAATCATTAAATATAAAGATGAAGAAATTGCTCGTGTAAAAGAAATGAAGCAAAGACTCTCCACTAAAATGTTGGGTGAATCACTTGAGCAACATTGCGAAATAGAATTTAATAAGCTTCGATCAACTGCTTTTCAAAGAGCTTATTTTGAGAAAGACAACGATGCAAGTTCGGGAAGTAAGGGTGATTTTATTTATAGAGAATCAGACGAGTTTGGAACAGAAATTATTTCAATTATGTTTGAAATGAAAAACGAAGGAGAAGAAACGGCTACTAAAAAAAAGAACGAAGATTTTTTAAAAGAATTAGACAAAGACCGAACAGAAAAAAAGTGTGAATACGCAGTACTGGTTTCAATGTTAGAATCAGACAGTGAACTCTATAACACGGGTATTGTTGATATGAGTTATAAATACCCTAAAATGTATGTGGTGCGTCCCCAGTTTTTTATTCCGATCATTACCCTGCTTCGCAATGCTGCAATGAGTTCGCTAAAATATAAAGCGGAACTTGCGTTAGTTAAAAGTCAAAATATAGACATTACTAATTTTGAAGATAAAATGACCAATTTTAAAGAAGGCTTTGCTAGAAACTATGATTTAGCCAGTCGTAAATTTAAAGAGGCAATTGATGAAATTGATAAAACAATTAGCCATCTACAAAAAACAAAAGATGCCTTGTTATCGTCTGAAAATAATTTGCGCCTAGCAAATGAAAAAGCCGAAGACCTTACCATAAAAAAACTAACGCACGGTAATCCAACAATGAAAGCAAAGTTTGATGGGTTAACGGGTAAGGCTGAATAAATATTTTTCAGTCCTCCAATAGGCTACGTTCTGCATTGGTAACTTTAATTTATTAAATACAAGAACATGCAAAATGCCTCTACTGTTTCTAAATTTATTGTTGACAAAATTAAAACCACGCCCTGGAAAAAACGTGCGTATATCAACGACCTATTGCAACTGCGTAGTTGGATAATTAATGGCCCAACAGGATTTATTAGCGGCCAACATTATTGGCGTTTTAGAAACAAATATCCTCAAGAGTATTTGGCGCTATTAGAAGAGTATAGCCCAGAAAAATACCAGCAAGAACTTGTGCGCCGCGAAGAAACAATCCTACAAAACTGGAACCGACTAAAAGAACAAAAAGCCCAAAAACAATTAGAAGCTGAAAGGGAATTAGAAGAGTATGAAGAGTGGTTGGCTGTTGGGGGGTTAGCGAGTTAATTAAACTAAGCAATCTTTAAAAGAAGGTTTCTGTCTTGTTTCTGTCTTGTCCTGAAATTTGTTAAACGAGCTGTTTTAGAAAAAATATAATAGCTTTTCTGTTGTTGATAGGGCTTATATCTGATATAGGTTCAGAGAAGAATAATTTATTACTTTAAATTTTTATATACCACCGCAATCACAACTCCAATTAAAGAAGATGCCAAACAAAACTTTGCATAATTTTTTTGTTTCTTCTTATAGATAAAATACATAATTGGCCCAAAGATTGGCAAGATGAAAGAAACCACTAAAAGTAAGAACTGGTAAAAACTAATCTTATTATTTTGCTGCTGCATACACTTTGTAAAATGGGGCATTCCTTTTTTAAAAGCAATGCCCCATGATTAAATTAAATTACAATTAATTTTCAGGTCTATAAATTGCACCAGTTGCAACATCAACTATTAGAGGAACTAAACCGAAACATACATCGCCTAAAAAAGCAACTACCCTTAATTTTCTTGCAGGCTGTCCTTGAGCTGGTTTGGTTCTTTGATAATCAGAAACCTTGCCTCCAAAAATAGTAGCGCAAGAAGAACTAGATAATGTAATAAATATTAGTGTAGTCAATAAGAAAAGTCTACTTTACTTATTAATTAAATATTAAAACATGAAATACTTGATATTGTTTTCTACAATGTTGTTTTTCACACTATCTGGCTTTGGCCAATCTGAAAAACAGATTTTTGAATCGCCAAATATGAAAGCTATAATTGCAACACATAAAACCATAGCAATTCTTCCAATAAAAGTTACTATTTCATATAAAAGGCTACCAAAAGGGTTTGATGCCGACGGCAACAGAATAGAAGAACTAAAACAAGGAATAAATATTCAGGAAGGCATGTATACTTATTTATTAAGAAAAGCAACAAGTTATACGGTAACATGCCAAGATGTTCAGACAACAAATATTCTGCTTAAAAAAGCGGGTATATTTGATAAACTAGATGAGACTTTAAAAGATTCAATTTGTAAAATTCTAAAAGTTGATGCGATAATTGGTGCAAGCTATGCTTATGAAAAAACTGCGAGTGAAGCAGGAGCAATTGCAAAGTCGTTGCTTATTAAACCTATTTTACCAACTTTCCGTGGCCCAAATATTGCCTCTGGGCTTTTAATTATGAATATCAATGATGGAACAACTGGTGAACTAATATGGCGTTTTACAAAAGAAAAGAATGAAAGCGTTATTTCAAGCGCAAATGCAATGGTTGAACATATGATGAGAAAAGTGGCAAGAAACTTTCCTTATGTGGCTTTTGCTTTGCAGGATAAATAAATTTTAGAACTGTATTAATACATCAAATGCTTCTTACTACTATTTCTCCAACCTGCTTGTGTTTCGTATTGTACAAAATAGATTTTTAAATCTGCTTGTGTTTCGTAATCCACAAAAAATATTTTCTTTTTACTCTGGGTGGCATAGTTTGTAAAAAACCATTTACCATCATTGTCTCCGGCCTGTGTTTCGTATTTTACTCTAAATACTTTTAAATCTGCCTGTGTTTCATATTTCACAACAAATACTTTTATATCTGCTTGTGTGGCATAGTCAACAGCAAATACTTTTTGCGCATGGATATTTTGATAAAATAGCAAGAAAAGAAAAAATGTAAAAAGTTTCATTAAAATAGAATTAAATATATGAAAAAGGAATCCTCATAAAAGGTAAGTAAAATTTTTAAATCTCCATCCCCAAAATATGGTTAAAAAAATAGGCTTCTAATAACTCTTTATTAAAGTTAACATAGGGCGCCCATTTTTTATCGGCAGGTAAAAAAACCTGCATGGCATTGATATCTGGAAAAATTTTGTAATCGAACTTGGTGCTTGCTGTACTTATGTATCCGGTATAGTAATATTTTATTTGATTAACGTTTGCGAAGTCTATTTTTTGTAAAATCAAATATTTCCCTAAACTATATTGGTGATAGTTAGGATGATAAATATTTAAAATACCTGCAATAGCATTGGTTCCTTTATCAAAAAAACCTACGGCAATTAATAAGGCACCATCTCTTATTTCTACCATCCATGCGTCCCAAGGATTCTCAAATAAATCCATGTGTAAATAATCTTTACAAGTGGCTGCTGTACTGAAATTCACATGGTCTTTGTATAACGCATATAAATTTTCTATTTCCTCTGTAACATTTGCTTGTTTATAGGTAACTGTAAATTCGCTGCATTTTTTTCGAATAGTACTGGCAGATTTATTTTCTTTGATAGATATTACAATAGTGCGTAACCAAAAAACGGGCAAGCGATAACTGTCGGTATCTATTTGGGTATGATGGGTAGTGAAAATTAAATGCTGCATCCGATAATATCCATCGGCTAAATAAGCATCAAACACCTCGCCTTTAAATCCATCGATTTCTGGAAAAATATAATCGGGTTCTAATTTCATAAACTATTTTAATGCTTCAACAAGGGCTGGTAGTTCTTCAAAAATACTTCTTAAAAATTAGTATCATTTAAAGTATTAACCGTTATTTGATAATTGCCTTGATTTAAGTTAAAATTTAGTTTGCTTGAATTGGTAGTTATTGGTTTGTTATTCTTAAAACGCGTAATTGAAATTTTGCTAAAATCTTTGAAAGGAAGTTTTATAAATGCTTCGCTATTTGCGGGAACTGTAATATTAAATTGATAAA
>Ga0214919_10009537_pt1 | contig 12498 bp, 5 predicted proteins | sample LL1503_MetaG_FD_177994 | JGI IMG/M metagenome (GOLD analysis project Ga0214919, IMG submission 177994) | Freshwater microbial communities from Lake Lanier, Atlanta, Georgia, United States - LL-1503 | ecosystem: Environmental > Aquatic > Freshwater > Lake | place: USA: Georgia | collected 2015-03-15
GTGGAATAAGAGAGATTAAAGATTGTATTTTTAATGGTGGGTCTTTAAAAGGATCTATATCCACAATTGATGCTGATATTACTAATATTACTATAAATCAAGGAACTTTAAATACTTGTACTATTAAAAATGGTAGTGCAAGTGATATTTCAATAAACAGATTTACTTTATCTGGTGGAATTATTAATAACTCAGTAGCAAATAATAGTACAATAAATAGACCAACTTTGTCTGGTGGAACTATTAGTTATTCAGTAGCAAATAATCTTACAATATTTGGATCAACTTTATTAAGCGGAGCTATTATTAACTCTGTTGCAAATAATCTTACAATCACTGGATTCACATTATCTGGTGGAACTATTAATAATTCTTTTTTTAATAATAATACAACAGATATAATAAATTTGTCTGGTGGAACATTAACATATAGTAACATTAATGGGTCATTATTAACCAATAATTCATTAAATGGAACTTTACAAGCAAATGGTATAGGCAATATAAATAATTGTTACTTAAATGATAGTTCAATAAACAGAACTTCTATTTCTGGTGGAACAATGACATTTGCACTAATTAATAATTCATTATTGAATGATAGTTCAATTAATAATTGTTTATTGTCTGGTGGAACACTAAGATTTGCTCTAATTAATAATTCAGTATTAAATGATAGTTCAATTAATAATACTTCATTGTCTGGTGGGACACTTCGAAACTTTGTGGTAAATGATAGTTTCATAAATAATTTTTCATTATCTGGTGGAACTATTTTAGCTACTAATATTGGTTGTAATGATGCAGGTATACCAAATATTCCAAAACGAGGAGTGTTTACTAATATAAATATATTTAATAATAATAATAATAATCTTAGTATTAATTCTAATGGTAATATTGATACAGGCGGTACTATTAGTGGAGCAAATATTACTAGTTCGGGCACCCTTAGCGCAGGAAATATAATTTCTATAGGCGCCATTAGTTCTGGAAATATAACTTCTAATGGCACAATTAGTGGAGCAAATATTACCACACCAGGCACTCTTAATGCTGGAACTATTATTGCTGGAACTATTGGTTCCGGAAATATAACTTCTAATAGCACAATTAGTTCTGTAAATAACAATGTTTCTAATAAAATTGTAGCAAATTCTCTTGATATACGCTCTGGTGGAATACTTGATGTTAGTCAAGGAACTATTAGATCTAATACTATTAGTGGAACTGCAATCACTATTCGGAGTAATACAAGTGCTAATACTTGTGTTATGAATGTTACAACTGGAACTCAATCTTCGACAAATGCAAATGGTGATGGTGTTCCAATGAATGGGATTGCTATTAATAATAGAAATGTGGCAACTACACAACATATTAAAAATGCTATTCCACCCGGAATAATATTGGCATATTATACTTCAACAAATCCCGCAACAGCGCCAGACGGATGGCTAATATGTGATGGTGCTAATAATCTAACCCCAGACTTGCGAGGAAGATTTATATTAGGAGCAGACCCTCGCCGAAATGATAGAAGACCAAATCTTTTTGGTGGTACAGAAAATGAGTTTTTAACCTTGAGTCAAATACCAAGTCATACACACAGTGACAAATATACACAAGTTGGTTATACAGGTATTAATGCAGGAAATGGTGGTCGATCAGTTGCTAACTCACATGGTTATTTTTATGACCAAACAGGATCAGCAGGTTCAGATCAATCACACAACAATATGCCGCCATATTGGATTTTAATATATATAATGAAAACTAGTGCTTATAACTTTGATTATGACTAATTAGGCATAGTTTTGCAATAATAATTTGTTTATAATAATTTATTATTATATATTAGTTAAATATATATAGTAATATGTCAATAACCAATAAATTAATAGCAAATATAAAACAAACGAATGTTGATATAACTAAATTCACAGATACAAATAATGTTATATGTATTGATACAAGCAATAATCGAATTGGTATAAATACTAAAACGCCTCGTTATGCTATTGATATATGTGGCATTAACAGTAAAATTTTTGTAGAAAATTTGGAGGTTGGAAGAAATGCTAATTTGTTTACTATAAGTGCTAATACTATAACGTGTAGCACTAATATTTTTGCCAACAATTTAGATGTTAGTTTTATAAATGTTAAAACAATAAGTGGTTCATTAATAACAGGAATAACACTAAGCGGCAATACAATTTTAGGAACACTTGGTAATATAAGAGATTTTAGTGCACATAATATTACAATTACTAATAATTTAGATGTTTCATTTATTAGGGTACATGAAATTAGTGCAAATATTTTCAATGTTGGAACTTATAGCATTATAACCGGTGATTTTAGTAATATAAATGTTAATAATAATACAACTACAATTAGTTTAACAGTCACTACTATAAGTTGTGAGACTTTAAAAGCAAATAATATAATATGCCTTCAAACAGTTTCGGCCGAAACAATTAGTAGTAATAATTTAACTACTAAAAATGGAGACCCTTATTTTATTGAAGAAGATGGTAAATATGTTTTAGCTACCGAATTGGGTCAAAGTAATATTGATAGTATAGATGGTAGAATAACTCAAAGAATAACTACTTCTAGTAATCAAGCAATCACACCTACAAATATAACAACTCCAATAGTAAATATTACACAAACAGCCACTATTGCTAACTGCACTATTGATACTTTAACTGTAAAAAATATTCAAATTAACACGCCTAACGAGTCAGGTTTTGGTTTATTATTGCCTAAAAAACCAACCAGTGATTGGAGGAATAGAAGTTTGGCAACAAACACAAACAATGATAACCCCATTTTTGATAATTTAATTTATTATAATAGTTCTAAACAAAAATGGTCAAATTTCTTTACAGAAACACATTATGCTACTCTTGATTTAAGCAATATATCTAGTAAAAATCTTGCAACTAATTATGTATCAAATTTAACTAATTATAGGTATATTCCAATTAAATTTAAAAGTATAAAAACTAACACTAACAATAGTTATAAAACAAAAACAGATTTATTTTTTATACCATCCACATCTCCAACCAATAGTTCAATAGATATATCTAATGAAACATTAATGAATAATGGAATTTATGAAATTAATGCTAGTATTACTGTAAGTTACACTAATACTATAAGCGGTGATGTTGAACCAAATGATTATACATTTGGATTATATAACAAAGATACTTTTACTCCTACTTATACTTCTACTACTATTTCTAATGTTGAAATTTCTTATAACTATGTAAAAAATAAAAATCTTATATTAGCATTTGATAATAGTTACAATTTTTCAAGTGTATCATTACATTATATTGGTCCTTTATATAATAGTCTAGATCCTCCAATTACTTATAGAAAAGGGTTATGCTATTTAATAAACTCACAAAAAGATATTAGTAATTTTAATGTGGAATATTTTAGTTCAACTATTAAATTATTAAATTATTAAATTACAGTGACTATTAAACTATAGTGACTTAATTGTTATAATTATTTTTACTATAAAATAATTATAATATTTTTATTTATTAATGACGTCTGGATCTTCTTGATTTTTTTAGTCTTTTTCCTCGCCTTGAACGTCTTCTTCTACCACCTCCGGGTGGTGTTGCATCACTTGACTCTTGCACTACTTCTGACGATGGGACATCACTTGACTCTTGCACTACTTCTGATTTATTTTCATCTGCATTTTTTGCTGATGTGGCCTCTGTCAGTCTTACCACTTGTTGCTCTATCACTGCAATTCGACTACCCAATGCTTCCAAAGCAGTAACCAGTTTTTCTTCTATATTACTTTTTTCTCCCATATAACTTTTTTTATATATATTATACAAATATAAAAAATTTACATTCTAATTCAAAGTATTAAATTATAATTATTTATAGTTTAAATAATTATAAAAATTTGTATTTATTAATGACGTCTGGATTTTCTTGGTTTTTTTCCTCGTCTTGAATGTCTTCTTGAACGCCTTCTTCTACCACCACCGGGTGGAATATTTGCTTCTCCCTTTGACATATCTTCATCCTTAGTTGTTGATGTGATGGGACCCTTTGATTCATTAACTTGTGTCTCCAATGATGCAACTCGGCTAGCTAATTCTAGTAACATCTGTTGTAGTTGACCTACTTTGTCATTACCTACTTTGTCATTACCTACTTTGTCATTACCTACTTTGTCACTATCAGCCATATTTATATAATATAAAATAAAATAATAATTTAAATAATTATAATATTTTTATTTACTAATATTATAATTATTTTATTTACTAATGACGTCTAGACCTTCTTGATTTTCTTGGTCTTTTTCCTCGTCTTGAACGTCTTCTTCTACGACCACCGCTAGCCAATGCTTTTATTTCATTCTTCTTCTCATCCGCCACCCCCATTGCATCCACAATAGCAGTAATTTGAAGCGCTATTTTACCAACTTTGCTAGTTAATTGATCCATTGTCATAGTGCTTGGCATATCTGAAGGTTCATCGCCCATTTTTGTATATATAAAACAAATATAAAAAAAAATTTAAATTAAATAAATAAATAAATAATTCTCTAAATAAATAATTCTCTAAATAAATAATTCTCTAAATATAAAACTCTCTAAATAAATAATTTATTTTTTCTTCATTTTTTTAGTTGATTCTTCAGTTTTATCAGTTTTATTACATACTTTTAAAAAGTCAGTATATGCAATTTTTAATTCATCAAGTTCTTTTAACCACATTTCTTCTAATGTTCTTGCTTTAATAGATTCTAACTCAGTTTTCTTTTGTTCATGTTCTTTCATTAATTTTTCAACATTTTCTTTACTTACTGAGTCCATCGGCATTTTTACTAAATAATTGTAATCATTATTTTCTCCTAAATCAAATTTCAAAGTATTTAAGATTGTAAAAATCTCTTCTTTTGATTTTTTACGTAAATCAATAGTATCATCTAAATTATATTGAATAAAACGAGCTTTTGCACTTAATGTTTTAAGTTCATTATCAAGTTTTACAATAATATATGCTTTACGCTGTGCATAATAGTGATATCTAATAGCATAATAATCATCAATAATTTCATAAACATTATGATATTTACGCAATTGTTCTTTTTCATTAAATAGATGCATGTTTGTTGTGGATTGAATGCAATATAGTTTTAAATATTTTTCTATCCCTTCAATATTATAATCATGTTTTTCTAAAAGCAATTTACTCATTACTCCAGGGTAAAACGTAATTTCAAAGTCAACATTTAAATCTGTTGACATGTCTTTAAAATCTTTAATGTTAATTTCTTTATTTCCAGTTTTAGTGTTGTCACTAGACGTATTAATTTTTTGTTCTAAAAATTCCTTATAGTCTTGAGTCCATGTTCCAATTGGAAGTTCAGTAACACGAATTTTATCATTACCAAGTATTTCATAACATCCTTTAATAATATATTTATTACATTGATCGTCGCATGGATAAATAGACCCTTTAAAATTATTATAAAATGGTGTTAATACTAATGTTTTCATAACATCAGCACTATAATTTTTCAGTTTTCCTACTAAATAATCAATAATTTGAATAGGATTATAACACATAATATCTGTACTAAATCCTGTTCCAATTCCTTTTGTTCCATTTACAAGAATCATTGGAATAATTGGAACATAATATATTGGTTCTACAATTATTCCATCGTCTTCATTATATTTAAGAACATAATCATCTAATTCGGGAAATAGTTTTCGAGTAATTGGATTCAAATATGTATAAATATATCTTTCAGATGCAGCATCTCTACCTGCACCCATTAATCGTGTTCCAAACTGACCACATGGCATAAATAAATTAATATTGTTTGAACCAACATAATTTTGTGCCATTCCAATAATTGCACCATTTAAACTGGCCTCACCGTGATGATAGCATGAGTGTTCTGAAACATAACCACTAAATTGCGCTACTTTCATTTCTGAATTTAAATTTTTCTTGAAACCAGCAAACAAAATTTTGCGTAAACTAATTTTTAAACCATCGCATATATTTGGAATTGATCGATCATTATCATATTTTGAAAAATGTATCATATCGTTATTAATAAATTCCTCATATGTGACTTCAGCTTTAGATGTATTTAAATATACATTGCGGTCATAATGTGATAACCAACTTTTGCGATCATCTGCACGCTTTTTATTAAATACCATATCAATAGTTGATCTTGAATTTTCCGTGCTTGTAAAATTAACAATTTTTTTCTTTAAAAAGTATTCTTTAAATTCTTTGCTAGTGCTTGTGCCTAACCCCTTGTAATATTTAATAGACCATTTACTGCTATCTTGTAATCCGCTTTCTCTCCAATTTACATATTCTCCGTTATTATAAAATTCAAGTGTTTCTTTGCCTTTTGTGGCTTTTAAAATTGGTGTATTCATGTATCCAATAAAATTAGGTATTTGAATTAATGACTTCCATTCACTGTCAATCATATTAATACCCAGACCTTTAATATGACTGCCATCAAGATCTTGATCTGTCATAAATAATAGTTTTCCATAGCGCAATCTAGTATTAACATCATTTATTGAGTATTCTTTTCCATGTTCTAAACCAAGAATTTGTTTAATTTCAGTAATTTCTTTATTTTCTGAAATTTTACTAATATTTTCCCCACGAATATTAAACATTTTGCCCTTCATTGGATAAACTCCAATGAAATTACGATCTTCCCGTGATAAACCAGAAATAATACCGGATTTTGCTGAATCTCCTTCACATAAAATTAATATACACTCATGTGATTTGTTTGTTCCGGCATAATTTGCATCTACAAGTTTTGGAATATTACGAATGGTTTTACATTTTGTTCCATCTGTTTTTTTGGCTGCTTTATTTTCTTTTACTTCCGTTAAACTACAAGCAACGGACATAACACCCATTTTTGCCAACTTTTCTATGAATTTTGCACTAACTTCACAAGACGATCCAAAATTTGAAATTGCAGTGTTTAAATAGTCTTTTGTTTGACTATCAAATGCCGGATTTTCAATAGTGCAATTTATAAATATCATTAGTTGTTCTTTAATCGATGCTGGTTTAACTTCAATATGCTTTTTTTCTTTAATATAGAGCGTTAGTTTTTTTACCAATTGTCCGACAATATATTCCACATGTTTTCCACCCTTAGATGTATGAATACCATTTACAAAACTAACTTGTGTAAATTCTTCATTTGGTGCTAAGCAAACAGTATATTCCCACCGCTCATTTGCTTTCTCATAGAGTCGCGGATGTTCGCTTTTACATCCAATATAAAGATTTGCATAACTTTCAAAATCTTTTACTTCCGGGTCTAGTTTAAGGGAATTGTATTTTACTTTAATAGATTTATCGGTAACAGCTGCAATATCAAAAATGCGTCTAATTAATAATGCTTTAAAATCACTGTTAAAATTTTCTTCTTGCAAACCAAGTCGTTTATAATCTGGTTTAAAACTAACACTTGTATAAGGTTTGCCTTTACACTTACTAATTGTTGGTTTTTCAATAATATTTAAATTATTTTTAAATTCTTGAACGTATTTTTGTCCGGTTTTAGAATCAACGGTCTCAATTTTACCCCACGAAGACCATATTAAAACTAATTTAAATCCAAACCCATTTTTTCCTCCAACTATCTTTTTCTCAGTTTTATCGTAGTTTGTGGAAGTTCGCATATGTGCAAAAATTAGTTCAGGAATCCATACATTATATTCTGAATGAATAGAAACATCAATACCATTACCATCATTTGTTAATGTAATAATACCATCATCGGAAATGGTGATTTCTATATGTGTTACTGGATAATTTTTTTCACGTGCACTAGTTTCACTGTTTTCGGGATTATTGGCAATCATTTGCTCCATTCGTAGTGCATGATCACGACAATTAACAATTGCTTCATCAAATAATTTATAAAGTCCTGGAATAAAATTAATGGTTTTTTCCACAATCTTTTTATTTGTTTCATCATAAATATACATATTTGACGAAATTTGTTCGATTGAACCAATATATGTATCTGGGTTATCTAATACATGCTCTTTATCAGTTTTTTTTTGATATTTTTTATCAATATTTTCTTTTGTTGTCATTGTTAATGCTAATAGTAGTAATATTAGTAATAAATAATATTTATATGATTTATCAATTTTATTTATAAAATTATTTGTATAATTATTTGTAAAATTATTTGTATAATTATTTGTATAATTATTTGTATAATTATTTGTAAAATTAGTATTATTAGTATTATTTACGAATATATTATATTAATTTTTTTAATACTATATACTAATAACTAATAATGACAACTTGTTTTCCATTAGTTACTAACTATAGTGAAATTAGTAATAATAAATATATTTTTACTAATAGTTTTAATATTAATTATAGTACTACTATTTCTTATGGGTTATATGATACTTCAATAAATAAAAACTATGTGATTAACAATGTGAGTATTAATTATCCATTGACGTTTTTTGATAATAATACTAAGAGTGATTTGTCTAACATTATAACAGTTGAACCTTTAAATAAAAATAGTGCAATTGTTATTTATGTTTCAAAGGGACAAGACTATAGTTTTGATAATAATGACTTCTTTAGATTTTATGATACTTCATTTCAATTGTTAAATATAAATCATTCAAGAAATACAAGTTATGACTCTACATTGACTAGTATACATAATAATTTTTATTTTATGAATAACCAACGCTATAAATTTATTGCTATAACTGACTTTTGCTCTAATCAACCATTTATAATTGGCGATTATAGTTTAAATAATATTGGGGCAAGTTTTGAAATTGTTATAGGACCAACAACTAATAATAGTAATAATATACTTTTTTATAGAGATAATGATAACGATATTTCGGGTAATTTATTTATATTAAGAGATGCTAGTTATAGTTATTATTATGGCGATATTCGTTTTTCAATCAATAATTATAGAGATTTTAGCACTACAAAAATTTCTATAAAATCATATGATTTTGGTTATGGTTCTATTTATAATGATAGTTATGGAAATGTTTCTATTAGTAATAATGACTTATTTTATTATTCGGAGACCTGTAGTTATGTTACCCGAGGATATAGTTCACTTTCTTTTGAATTATTGAATAAAATAACTGCAATTGATTTGTGCGTAAATATTAATACTTTCAAGGTCGGTTTTAATAAAAACAGACATTTAAATAATAACGATTTAAAATATGATTTAACTTACGGTTTATCCAAAAAAGATTACTATATTATTGATATATCTAAAAATTATCCACTAAGATTAGAAAATAGTTTTAACAGTGTTAACGCTAATAATATATATATAGATGAAAATTATCAATCCTATAGATTAGGAACAATTAATATTGGTGGATTAACATATTATTATGGTTCTTTAAAACTAAAAGTTGTTGATGCTTTTTTGCCCACAAATGTCAAATTTATTTCTATTTTAAATAATGTAATTGATTCTTCTTATATAGTTTCTTTTGTTTATGATAGCACACAAACAGGACTGAGTCATATTGTATACGACAATTCAAGCAATTCAAAATCATCTTATGATTTTTCTAATACTATATTAGAAGTTAAAACACTGTCTGGTGATTATTATAATCTAAACAGTTATAATCTTCAATCTAATAAGTTTATATTAAATTTAAATACAGATTATAGTGAATTAGGTTATATTTCAAAAGATAGATTAAATAATAACTTGAGTCAATTTGTTATAATTACACCGCCAATTGATGAAATTAATAATCAATTAAGTGCTAATTTTTTAAATAATCCTTTTTATATTTACTATAATGTTACAGATTATGAAGATAATACCATTATAAATATTAGAGCAATAATTCTTAATGCAGGACCAATTATTGAAATAAGTAATAATTACAATAGACTCAACAATAAGATTTTTAATTTTAATATTAATACAAACTCTTATGCTGCAAGTTATAATTTTTATGATGATATTAAAGTTTATATATATGATAAAAGTAAAAATAAAATTTTTATTCCGTTTGACATAACAATTAGTGGAAGTTATTTTAATAATATAAATAGTACTAGGACTCTTAGCAATGATTATATTTTAACTACTAGATTAGCCCAATTAGCAACATCAACAAACCAAAATAACTATTCAACATTTTCAAGAAATTTTGCAATACCAGGTGATAATAAATTAAAACTTATAAATATTGATCCATTATCTGTTGTTAAGAGTAATGTTAATAGTCCGCTTATAGATTCTAGTTATATTTATAATGACACTAGTAGTTCTATTGTTTTTGATAGAAACATTTCGGCTCCATTCATTTTTACTATAACTAATAGTTTGAATAATCTATATAGTGTGTATAGTTTTAATTTAAGAACAAGTGCACAAACCAGCAATATAGATGTTTCATTAGGTTTAAGTCCTACAAAGTTTTTTTTTAACGCTAGAGATAATCTAGGAAATAGTGTAACTGTTAGTGGTAATTTTATAAAACCTAAGTTTTTTAAAGAACCAACAGACACTATAAATTACAGCCTTATAGACTTATCATATATTGGTAATTATGATTTAAAAATTAGTACAAAAAGTTTGAATTATAATGATAACTATTTATTAGAATATTCTGGAAATTTTTTTGATCAGTCTATTAACAATATATCAGAAACTTATAGTATAAGAGTTGCGGATTTAATACCACCTACTTTGAAGTTTTATGATATTAGTGGTAAAATAGCAACTAATCTTACTTATTTTAAACATTTTTTTACTAACAGTAATAGATTTTACTTATATAGTGATATATGTTTCATAAAATTATCCAGTTTTATTGCGTTAAGTAATGAATATGTAGATAATAAACCAGTTTTATTGTACAGTGATGATTCAATATATGATTTATGTAGAAATTTTTTAGATATTAGTATTAACCCTAAAACTGGATTAACTGTTTTGACTAATGAAATTAGTTTAAATACAGTTAATGATATAAGTTGCATTATAAATTATAGAATAAGAGATTTGTGTTACAATTATTCAGATTTTATTACACTTGAAGTAAACTTTGTTAATATACCAGATGTTACATTAAATGGGTCGTCTATTGTAGTGTTAAACTATATTAATAATTTATCTTATATAGATAGTGGTTTGAAATTTTATATAAATAATCGTGGATTCAATCGTGAATATAAGTCTGCTAAAATTTATGACAAAACTAATAGTGACAGAGGTTCCATTATTGATCCAAGTAATTTTAATTTTAACTCCACTATTAGTTATGAGATAATGGAAAGCGCCGCTGATATATGTTTTACTACACTTGGAACTTATTACTTTAACTATAGAATTATTCAAACTGCACCTAGTGGGTTTGTTTATTATCCATTAAACTTACAACGCTTAATAAAAATAGTAGATATTAGTAGTCCATGGGTGTATTTACCGGCAACAAATTTTATTATTGAAAGTTCAAATGGTTCATTTTCATCAAATTATAATGCAAATGATCGTTCTATAAAACGCTCAATTGATAGTCCGGCTATTAATATTGATGTATGTTTTAATTTTACTGCAAGATCAGCATCATTTATTGCAAGCACCGCATTTACTGATATAAGTCGTGTATTATATAATTTTGATTTATGTGATAATTATTTTAATACTAATGATTTATCATATTTAATAACATTAAATGATTTATCTACTCCTTTTGCATTAAGTGATATTAACCCAATATATTCTTCTAGTGTAACTTATCCTAGTAATAGTTCAAATTATGCACCACCATTAAGATTTAACTACAAAATAACAGATCGAAACAATAATGTTTATAGCTTTGTTAGAAATGTAAATATAATAGACCGATCTATTCCATCTATTACTTTTGGATTTTCTAATTATTATAGTAATTATGGTGCTAATCAATATGATCATTATTATAAAGATTATAGTTACGTTCAATTTAGTAATTTTAATATAGATTTTTCATATTTGGCTTTTAATTATTTAAAATCAGGAACTGGTGCTTTAGAATTTGATTTTAATCAAGAAATTGGTTCTATTTTGTTTGATTTTACTCTAAATGATAACTTAGCTATTAATCAAAATAATTTTACTATAACACTAAGTAATTCATTATTGGCCCCTCGTTCTATTAATAGAACTACTTATTTAACTGATATTTCTTTTAAGTCTCTCTTTTCCAAAATTGGTTCGTCATTTAGCTTAATATATGATATAAGTGATAACCAAAATAATCCGTTACGAGTTATAAGAAATGTAAAAATTGTTGATTATATTAGCGATATAGTTCGCAATTTTCAATTTGGTTATAAAAATTCTTATACAACTATAACTATTTGTAATGAAACAATAAGTTTTGGTGATACCAATTTTAATATAAT
>Ga0214919_10009538_pt1 | contig 12498 bp, 10 predicted proteins | sample LL1503_MetaG_FD_177994 | JGI IMG/M metagenome (GOLD analysis project Ga0214919, IMG submission 177994) | Freshwater microbial communities from Lake Lanier, Atlanta, Georgia, United States - LL-1503 | ecosystem: Environmental > Aquatic > Freshwater > Lake | place: USA: Georgia | collected...
AAGCACTGGCTAAAAAAGTTGTAGCCAAAAAAGCACCGGCTAAAAAAGTTGTCGCCAAGAAAGTCGTGAAAAAAGCACCGGCGAAGAAAGTTGTCGCCAAGAAAGCCCCAGCCAAAAAGGTTGTCGTCCCCAAAGTTGTCGTCCCCAAAGTTGTCATTCCTAAAGTTGTCGTCAAAAAAGTACCGCCACCGCCAAAGCGCTTTGTCATCGTCAAGGGGCCATCGCAAGACGGTGTCTCTTCAACAAAAGAATTTGATCTAAAATTTCTCTTTGCACAACGTGAAGAACTCAGAAATTCACGCGCTCAATTAGTGCGTCAGAGCGCCAGACTCGAGATCGAGGCCAATGCAATCATTGAGCACGGAGAAATGGGAGATGTCAAGTTTGACGACGAGGGCGGAGAAGGCGACACCATGGTGGTTGAGCGAGAACGCGATCTCACATTGTCAGCCCAAGCATTACAAACCGTGATTGAGATTGACGAGGCGTTAGCGCGCATCAAAAAAGGCGAGTATGGATACTCCTCAGTTTCTGGTTTGCCGATTCCTAAAGAACGCTTGCGAGCGCTGCCATGGGCCACCGAACTCGTCATCGAACGAGCCGGTGGGCTTGGGCGCAAATAACAAGAGACAAGACACCCACTGCGGGTGACAACATGAGCGACGTTCCTTTGAAAAGACCAAACACCAAACTCTTTGCGATGGTGGCTGTGATTGTGGTCATTGCAGATCAAGTCACTAAGCATTGGGCTACTTCATCACTCAATGATGGTCATGTTGTTCACGTGATTTGGACACTGCAGTTTTCCCTCGCATTTAATAGCGGAATGGCTTTTTCACAGGGAACAAACTTTGGACCAGTTATCGGAATTCTCGCGATGGGCGCGCTCATGGCACTGGCGTTTGCTCTCGGAAAATCGCCGTCAACTTTAACGGGAATCAGTATGGGGCTGGTTCTGGGCGGAGCAGTCGGAAATGTTCTCGATCGGCTACTGAGGGGTGAAGGCTGGCTGCACGGAAGTGTGGTTGACTTCATTGATCTGCAGTGGTTCCCCGTCTTTAATGTCGCTGACATGGGCGTCACCATTGGCGGAGCACTGTTGGTGCTTGGAGCGCTAACTCAAAAAGAGGTGTTGTCGTGATTATTGAAGAAACTATTCCCCAGGCTTTGGCCAATGAGCGTTTGGACCGAATCGTGGCCCTGATTCTTGATGTGTCACGTGCTGATGCAGCAGTACTTGTCGAGGCAGGTGGCGCAAGTATTGACGGACAGAGTGGAGTTTCCGGAAAAACGCGTTTGACGCTTGGACAAGTGGTGTCGGTAGATCCAAGTTTTCTGCCCGTGGCTCCACGCCCAGCCCCCGACGCGACGCTGCCACTTGATGTTGTGTATTTCGATGACGACGTCATTGTTGTTAATAAACGTGCCGGGGTAGTGGTGCACCCTGGTGCCGGAAACAACGAGGGAACTTTAGTGAATGCGCTGCTTGCGCAGTTTCCAGAAATTGCAGATATCGGAGAAGTAATTCGACCTGGAATAGTTCACCGACTCGATATCGGAACGAGCGGACTACTGGTAGTGGCGCGTTCCGAAACTGCTTATACAAATCTGACCGAAGCATTATCTCATCACGAAGTTGAACGCGAATATATCGCGCTTGCGTGGGGTGCATTTGATTCACCGACGGGTGTCATCGAAGCTTCAATTGGGCGCGACCATCGTGACCCACTCCGCATGGCTGTCGTCAGAGAAGGCAAGTGGGCTCGCACTCATTTTGCGGTAGAAGAAACTTTCAATGTTCCAGCAGCGCTCACTCGCTTGCGGTGCACACTTGAAACTGGTCGAACGCATCAGATTCGAGTTCACCTTTTGGCTGTCGGGCATCCGGTGGTTGGTGATGCGACATATGGTGGCGCAAAATCTGCGCTTGTTGCACCACGACCAATGCTGCATGCAACACGATTAAAATTTGTGCATCCTGTGAGCGGAGTCACGATGGAGTTTGTGGCAGAGATTCCGGACGATATGCGCGAGATCTTGTCGCAGTGCGGCAATAAGGCAGTCGACTAGATGAAACTAATGAGAGTGGGGCAGGTCAGCGTCGGGCCACGCTTTGTCTCCGTTGGCAACACTGGCAATATCAGCAAGCGTGTATGCGCCAAGATGTTCTCGCATGTGTCGTCCCGCAAGATCCCAAATCGCCAGCAAAACACATTGTCCGTCGTGATCGCAGGCGCCATTCTGGTGTGGCGCACCAAAATCTCCCAAAGTAATTGGGCCATCAACAGCAGAAATAATGTCCGCCAATCGAATCTCAGAAGTCGGGCGAGCCAAGATGTATCCGCCGCCAACTCCGCGTTTAGATTTCACCAAGCCAGCACCTTTAAGCGCCAACAAGATCTGCTCCAGATAGGGCTGCGGAAGCGCCGTTCGTTCAGCGATATCACGCACCGAAGTCGGACATGCCGTTTCGGCGTGGATGGCGAGCGAAAGCAGGGCTCGACAGGCATAGTCACCTCGGGTAGAAACGCGCACATCTTCATCGTAGGTGCTGGAGTATGGGCGTGACGGACTACAGCAAAACTCACGGGGCGCAACCTGCAATGGTGCTGCCGGATTATCGTCGCGCGAATCTGTCCGGCATCGTGCCAACGCTGTTTGGGCCTCACGGAACCACGACGTTGCCTGACTGGATGCCTCAATGCTTGTCAGGTGCGCGTGCTGTCGTGCTGCTCGTCCTAGACGGCTTGGGATGGCTCCAGTTTGAGGCACATCGCTCGTGGATGCCCACTCTGAGTTCTTTCCAAGGCGGCGCCATCACAACAGTTGTGCCAAGCACCACTGCAACGGCGCTCACATCGCTTGCCACGGGATTAGCGCCTGCTGAGCATGGCTTAGTCGGATACCGCATCGACATGGGCGACACAGTGATGAATGTTTTGCGATGGGGTGATGAGTCAGGAGATCTTCGTCGGAGGTATCCGCCTCAGCAAGTGCAGTCATGCCCACCATTTTTGGGAGCAAGCGTGCCAGTGTTAAGCAAAGCAGAACTTGCCGGGAGTGGATTTACGTTGGCACATCTCAACGGCGTGCGTCATCATGATTGGCGAGCGTCGTCGAGTATTGCGGTGACAGTAAAGCAGTTAGTTGATGCCGGTGAAACTTTCGTCTATGCGTACTACGACGGCATTGACAAGATCGCTCACGAGCGCGGTTTCGGTGATTTTTATGATGCCGAATTACGAACTGCAGATACTTTGGTCACTGATATTTTGAGAGGCTTACCGTCAGACGTTGCAGTGCTTGTCACAGCAGATCATGGTCAGGTCAATGTGGGCACGAACACAATTATTTTGTCGTCAGAAATCATGAGTCACGTTCATCATCAATCTGGCGAAGGTCGTTTCCGGTGGTTGCATGCGCGTCGCCTGGCCGCCAATACTCTTTTAGAACTGTGCCGCGATACCTACAGCGACATTGCATGGGTGGTATCACGTCAGCAAGTACTTGACGAAGGTTGGTTCGGGCCAACGATGGCAAACGAGATTCAGCGTCGCCTCGGAGATGTTGCCCTTGTTCCGTTTGCTGATGTGAGTTTTGAGGATCCTGCCGATGGTGGGGCGTTTCAATTGGTCTGCCGGCATGGCTCATTGACTGAGGCAGAAATGCGTGTTCCATTGCTGTGTCGGATGGGCGGCTAAGAATGCACGAAAGAATTATTTTTCAGGCACAATAGAGTCATGAGTCAATCAAATCCCGAGCATCTCCAAGCACCAGAAGTGATGAACACAACCGCCACCGATGCTGTTGACGCAGAAGCAGAAAATCTGACTGAGTCTGTGATCGCGCCGGCAAAAGTAATGCGCATTGGTTCGATGGTGAAGCAGTTGCTTGATGAACTCAAAGGAACGCCGCTTGATGAAGCATCAAGAGAACGTCTTGCTGAGATTTACGAACGTTCGGTGGCTGAGGTTGCATCGGCCCTGTCGCCAGATTTAGCGGAAGAACTGCATGCTCTTGTGTTGCCATTTCGTGATGGGGAGGTGCCATCAGAGGCCGAACTGCGGGTTGTGAAGGCCCAATTGGTGGGTTGGCTCGAAGGTCTCTTCCACGGCATCCAGGCCACGTTGTTCGCCCAGCAGCTCGCCGCCCGACAACAGTTCGAGCAATTACGTCAGATTCCTGCTGGTGGACGAGAAGCAACAGAGCCTGGCGGCACCTACCTCTAGGTAATTCAAGGAATATGGCGGTTGGTCATCTTGGGCGACACACCTGACTGCTAATTTCGTGACACCGCACGGCGTCACGTGAGGCACAGAAAATTTTTGTGTTGTGGCGTTGTGGCGTGACAACAGCGGAGGAAATTTCTTGGGCGACTCATTCACCCACTTGCATGTACACACCGAGTACTCCATGCTTGACGGCGCCGCCAAACTGACTGAACTTGTCGCCAAGGCTGCCCAAGATGGTCAAGAAGCTCTCGGAATCACCGATCACGGCAATATGTACGGCGTTATTGAGTTTTACAAAGAATGTCGCAAACAGGGAGTCAAACCCATCTTGGGTATCGAGGCCTATATGGCTCACGATCATCGAACCGAACGTATCGCGCGACGCGGTCGACATGACGACAATGGCGGAACTGGCGATCAGGGGCGCAAGCAGTATTACCACCTCACGCTATTGGCCGAGAACAACGACGGATATCGAAACCTGATCCGACTTTCGAGTTTGGCGTTTCTAGAAGGATTCCATTACAAGCCCCGCATTGATTGGGAATTGCTCGAAAAATACAGCACAGGGCTCATTGCTTCTACTGGGTGTCTGGGTGGACATGTTTTACAATCGTTACTCAACGGCGACGAGCGCGGTGCACTCGAAAAAGCCTCACGACTACAAGATATTTTCGGCAAAGATAATTTATTTGTCGAACTTCAAGATCACGGATTACCCGAACAGATCCAGACAAATCCGCAACTCATCAAAATTGCCGCTGCAATTGGTGCGCCATTGCTTGCAACAAATGATTCACATTATGTGCATCAGCACGACCACGAATCACACGATGCATTGTTGTGCATTCAAACCGGAGCATTGCAGTCTGACGCCAATCGTTTTCGTTTCACCGGAACAGAGCACTACTTAAAAACCGCACAAGAGATGCGATACGTCTGGCGAGAGACTCCAACCGCTTGCGACAACACTCTGTGGATTGCGGAGCGATCAAACGTAGAAATCGAATTTGGAGTCAACAAATTACCGATCTACCCAGTTCCTGACGCCAATGTGTCCGAGGGTGACTATCTCGACAAACTCACATGGGAGGGAGCCCAACGTCGATGGGGATCAGATCTGTCGCCACAGATCGTGGAGCGTCTGTCATACGAACTAGCAACCATCAAGTCAATGAACTTTGAGTCGTACTTTTTGATTGTGTGGGATCTCATTAACTATGCCCACAACAAGGGAATCCGGGTTGGCCCGGGTCGTGGGTCGGCTGCTGGTTGTGCCGTGGCATATTGCTTGCGCATCACAGATCTCGATCCACTCAAGTACGACCTGCTGTTCGAGCGCTTTCTTAACCCAAGTCGACAGAGCATGCCTGACATCGACATGGACTTTGACTCGCGATATCGCGAAGAAATGATCCAATACGCGGCCCAAAAATATGGTCGCGACCACGTGGCACAAATCATTACTTTTGCAACAATTAAATCTCGCAACGCCGTGCGCGACGCGGCACGCATTTTGGGCTACGAATACGGAGTCGGGGATCGCATCGCCAAGGCCATGCCGCCACTTATGCAAGGTCGCGACACAAGCCTTATTCACTGTCTCGAAAAAACACCCAAATTCGAAGAAGGTTTCGCTGCTGCGGCAGATCTGCGGGCTATGTATGACACCGATGAAGTCGTACACAAAGTCATCGAAGTCGCCAAGGGCATCGAGGGACTCAAGCGGTCTGACGGAATTCATGCTGCAGCAGTAGTCATCACACGAGAGCCACTCATAGAGAGTTTACCGATTCAACGTAAACCAGTTGATGGCGACATAAATGCCGGACCCGTAGTCACACAATTTGAAATGAATGCAGTGGGCGAGTTGGGTCTGCTCAAGATGGACTTTTTAGGGCTACGAAACCTAGATGTCATTAGCGACACTCTCGAGATGGTGCGCGAGCAAGTCGATCCAGAATTTGATATCGATCAAGTTTCCCTAGACAACAAAGCGACGTTTGAGTTGTTGAGTCGCGGAGACACGATTGGAGTGTTTCAACTTGAGTCGCCACCCATGAGAACACTGTTGCGCAGCATGAAGCCCACGAGTTTTGGAGATGTTTGTGCCGTGATTGCGCTATATCGCCCAGGGCCAATGAAGGCCAATATGCACAACGACTACGCTGATTACAAGAATGGTCGTAAACCAGTTGCATATTTCCATCTTGACGCAAAAGAATTACTTGATGACACGTATGGCTTGATGGTGTACCAAGAAAGCATGATGCGGGTGGCGCAGAAGTTTGCCGGATACACCTTGGCCCAAGCAGACAACTTACGAGCTGCGTGTTCAAAGAAGGTTCGAGAGAAAATGTTCGAAGAACGGGTGCGGTTTGTTGAGGGCTGTGAAACTACCGGCTACGGAAAAGTTCTCGGCGAACAACTTTTCAAAACCATCGAAGGCTTTGCTGACTACGCTTTCAATAAAAGTCATGCATATGGATACGGATTACTTTCGTACCAAACGGCCTACCTTAAGGCCAACTACCCAGTGCAATACATCGCAGCATTGCTCTCTTCGGTCAAGGGAAACTACGAAAAGGCAGCGGTATACCTAGCCGATGCTCGCGCCTCGAATGTTGCTGTACTTCCCCCGGACATCAATCTCTCGCGATCGAATTTTGTTGCCGGAACCGCTAATGGCGGCAGAACAATTGCGTTTGCCCTGTCGGCTATTCGAAACGTGGGTGAAGGAATTGTTGAGCAGATTGTCTCCGAGCGCGAACGAGCCGGAAACTTTGAGTCGTTTTACGATTTTGTTCAACGAGTTCCTGAGCAGGCGCTCAATAAACGTGCAGTCGAGTCGCTCATCAAGGCGGGCGCATTCGACCTGCTGGGCCATGAACGACGTGGACTGTTGTTGGTGTGTGAACAAGTCGTCGACGAGATCGTGACCAAGCGACGCGAACATGACAAGGGAGTCTTCAGTCTTTTCGATTCTGTCGTTGACGGTGAAATCGACTGGACAGGAGTAACGGCTATTCCCGATCTTAAATTTGTTAAAGCTGATCAACTGCGTCATGAAAAAGAGATGTTGGGCTTGTATATCTCTGATCATCCACTCACGGGTCTACAAAATGTTTTGCAACAACGTGTTGATTGTGCCATCGCTTTTCTTTCAGAGCGAGACGCGGGTCCTGTTGCCATTGGTGGTGTGATCACCGCAATGAATCGCCGATTTACAAAAAAGGGTGACCAGATGGCAACTCTGGTCTTAGAGGACATGGAGTCCTCAATAGAAGTCGTGATCTATTCAAGAACCCTCACTGAGTATGGGCATCTACTCAATGACGAAGCGATAGTCGTCATCTCCGGGATACTCCAAAATGATGAGCGCGGTAGCCGTTTTGTGGCTAATCGAGTGGCCATCATCGAGGGACTCGGCGAAGCACCAACAGAACTGCATCTTCGATTCTCTGCTCAGGCATTGTCCGAAGCACGCGTTGATGTACTGAAGGGTATTTTGGGTAATTACCCAGGTGCCTGCTCAGTGATATTGCACCTCGGAGACGACCTGCAGCTCTCCTTGGGCGGTCAATTCATGGTTGATATTGACAGGGTCATCGGACCATTGCGCATGGAGTTCGGCGCGCAAGCGGTCTCTTTCTAGGGGTTGAACACCGGGATTCTCTCTGAAAGTCATTTTTTGCTGGCAGAATAGACACACCTATTCGCCAGGCTCGCTGTGAGTCTTAACCTTTTGGAGTATTGATCAATGCCACTCGCGGTCCACACCCAAGACAGCAATGCACTTGCTGATGGCGATCTCGACGAGATGGCGTCGATGGGCGGGTCTTTTGACATTGGCACCTTGTCAAAAGCCAAGGAAGACTGGGTTCTTTGCACAACTGCTCGCGAGGGCGCAAAGCTTCAAGGCTTCGTGTTCACCACGCTTGAGCGCATTGGCGGGACACCTTGTGTATTGCTTGGCGTCATGAGTATTAAAAAGACTCCAAAGCGTGAGTCGGTGTTAAAAGGGCTGATGGCTGAAACTTTCCATCGTGCGCTAATGGCATTCCCCGACGAAGATGTCGTGGTCGGGTCTCGGTTTGCCCATGTTGGCGGAATGGACGCATTTAAGTCGCTCACAGAGATGATCCCACGACCCGGACATCGAGCGGTGGGCGAAGAGCGAGCATGGGGCCGTCGTCTAGCGCGTCGATTTGGCGTTGACGTGAACTATGACGAGCAAAACTTTATTGTTAGCGCAAATGGTCAGTCAGGTTTTATTGACTACGACTCAGCCAAGCCTGAAAAGATAAAGCCAGAGATTGCTGAACAGTTTTCGTTGGTCAATGAAAAAAAAGGTGGAGTTCTCATTGTTCATGGATGGACAATGACTGAGAGCCTCGTGAAGTTGGGCGCTCGCGCCTAGCGAGATAAACATGGAATTTAGCGAGGTTGTTCGCACGCGGCGAATGACACGCTCGTTTGCCACAACACCGGTCTCGCGAGAGATCCTGCGCAACTGCGTTGATCTGGCCTCTCGTGCACCAAGCGCAGGCAAAACGCAAGGCTGGAACTTACTCGTGCTTGAGGGTGATCAGACGAAGAAATTTTGGGATGCGACACTTCCGCTTGAGCGTCGATCAACATTCGCTTGGCCGCATTTGCTAGACGCACCTGTGATTGCTTTACCATTTTCCGACCCCGATGCATATGCGGCGAGATACAGCCAAAAAGACAAAGCACACGCAGATTTAGGCAAAGTAGGTAACTGGCCAACTCCGTACTGGACCATTGATGCTTCTTTTGCGGTGATGACTTTTTTGCATGCAACGCATGACGCTGGGTTAGCAGCCTTGTTTTTTGCTGTCTTTGGTGGAGCGGATGAACTACGCCTGGCACTCGGTGTCCCCCCAAATATGCAACTACTCGGAGCGATTGCTACCGGATATGCGGCAACTGATGTGCAAAAAGGCGCCAGTGCTCGTCGCCCCAGACGAGCACCAGATGAAATTATTCGCTGGAATCAGTGGTCATGAGTGCGACACGTAGATCATCCACTGTGTTGGATGGGGTGTGACAGGAATAATCACGACACACATATGCAAGATCTGGAGCACGATGTTGCCAGAGTGGCGAGTCGTAGGTTTGTCCCCATGCAAGAACGGCAGATGGTCGCCATGATGAGCGAACATGAGCGAGCAAGTCAGGTCGATCACCGGTGATGACGATTTGAGTGATGCCAAGATGATGAGTGTGCAATGAAAGTAGGTAATTGCAAAAGGCTGTTGGTGCGCTATTAGCGACACCTGCAAGCAGGGCCAAGATTTGCTGTGCGTGGTCGTGGTACACATTGTTGCCAGTGAGCGCCCCAAGACGCAGCAACGCAAGTGCGCCGCTTGAATTGGCCGATGGAGTGGCATTATCCATTAAGTCCTTTTGACGCACTACGAGCTGTTCTCCGTCATTTGGGGATGTGAATAGACCGCCATTAACAGGATCCCAAAAATGCTCAATCAGTGCATCGGCAGTTGTGATTGCTGCAGCGATCCATCGCGCCTCACCTGTTGCTTCGGCAAGCCTTGTCATGGCGTCAACGACCTGAACATAGTCGTGAGCGAGTGCATGATGTCGAGCAGGTGGTGTGCCGTTGTCGTTCCAACTTCGTAGCCAACGATGGCCATCACGCAAGTTATTCAATAAGAATTCTCCGTTTCGCCGCGCGGCAGATAACCAGTCGGGACGATCAAACGCAATTGCCGCTTCACACAATGACGCCAGCATCATGGCGTTCCACTCCGTCAGGACTTTGTTGTCAAGTCCGGGCATTGTGCGACGTGATCGTGTCTCAAATAACTGTATTCGCATCGCTTCAATGTCGTCAGGGCGAAGTATTTTTGTGCGCGAAGCAATACGGTTGGGAATTGACACACCTTCAAAATTTCCGGATTCAGAAATATCCCACCATTGATTTGCTGCCTCAGAGTCGGTACCCAAAACATCGGCGACTTGTTGCGGCGTCCACGTGTAAAAAGCGCCCTCATGAGAGTGGCCGTTTTCGTCAAGCGAATCAGCATCTTGTGCGCTAAAGAATCCGCCATTGGAATGGGTGAGGTCGCGCAGTAAATACGTTATTGTTTCGTCGACCACTTGGGCATAACGATCTTCGCCAAAAACCTGCCATGCATGTGTGTATACGCGCACCAGAAGCGCTTGGTCGTACAACATTTTTTCAAAATGCGGTACGAGCCATTGTGTGTCCACGCTGTAGCGCGCAAAGCCCCCGCCGAGATGGTCGTATATGCCACCAGCCGCCATGGCGTCAAGGGATGTCTGTACCATCGCGCGAGTGATGTCATCCTTTCTTTCGGCGTAGGCGCGAAGTAAAAGATCAATTGCAAAAGTTGAGGGGAACTTCGGGGCTGTGCCGAAGCCTCCCCATGTTGCATCAAAATTGGACGCCACTGATTTGAGCCCCGACACAAGCAGCGCTTCGGCGTCGTACGACTCGGCGGGGCTAATCAGAGCCGTGCGTCCAAGGGCGTCCATGAGTGCTGTCACATTTTGGGCGACATCATCTTGTTTGTCTCTCCAGACCTGGGTGATGCCGTCCATCAACTGCATAAACGATGGCTTCGGGAAATATGTGCCGCCATAAAAGGGTTCGCCAGTGGGAGTGAGAAATACGGTCATTGGCCATCCGCCGCGCCCCGTCATGGCCTGAACGGCGTCCATGTAAATAGCGTCGACATCGGGTCGTTCTTCGCGATCAACCTTGACATTAACGAAGAGCGAATTCATCTTGTCTGCAACTTCAGTATCTTCAAAACATTCATGCGCCATTACATGACACCAATGACATGCCGAGTATCCGACAGATAACAAAATTGGAACATTTCGTTGGACGGCCTCGGCAAATGCAGGAGCACCCCACTCTTGCCAGTGGACGGGATTGTCTTGATGTTGTCGCAAGTATGGCGACGTCGACGACGCGAGGCGATTGGTCATTGAAAAAAGTTATGCGCCAACGGCGTGATAACCACCATCAACATGAATGATTTCTCCGGTTGTTGCTGGAAACCAATCAGAGAGCAGCGCGATACAGGCACGAGAGACCGGCTCGGTGTCTTTGACATCCCATCCGAGTGGCGCTCGCTGGGTCCATGAATCCTCAAAAGTCTGAAAACCTGGTATTGACTTTGCAGCCATTGTTTTTATTGGTCCGGCAGCAATCAAGTTGCATCGAATACCACGCGGTCCGAGTTCTTTTGCCAGGTAGCGGCTTGTGGACTCTAGTGCGGATTTTGCAACACCCATCCAGTTATATGCAGGCCACGCGACAGTGTTGTCAAAGTCCATTCCCACAATTGAAGAGCCACTTGTCATCAATGGCAAGAATGCGTCGACCAAAGTTTTAAGTGAGTACGCCGAGATTTGCATGGCGATTGCGACATCTGGCCATTGCGCTGCAAGAAAATCATCACCAAGGCAAGCCTCGGGTGCAAAGCCAATTGAGTGCACGACGCCGTCTACGTTGCCCAGGGTTGCGGCAACGCTGTTTCGTACTGACTCAATATGTTCGCCAACAGTGACGTCAAACTCAAAAACCTCAACCGGAGTGTCGAGTCGCCGCGCCGTTCGTTGCGTGAGAGACAATGCGCGACCAGCGCCAGTCAGCACAACGGTTGCCCCTTCGCGCTGAGCGAGTTGCGCTACTCCAAAGGCAAGAGAGGCGTCCGTGAGCACCCCCGTGACAACGATTTTCTTTCCATCAAGAATTCCCATGCCTTGGACGGTAGTGCGGCGGGGTGCCATGTGTAAGGCTCTCTCAATGCGAATTGGATTGATAGGCGGGACTGGACCTGCCGGAAGTGCCCTCGGGGCTCGTTTGGCCTCAGTGGGATATGACGTAGTGATCGGATCTCGAACCTTGGAGCGGGCGCAAGAGGTGTGCGCCGAAATGGCGACCAGATGGCCAGATCACACCCTCAGCATCAGTCCAGGCGACAATGCGGCAGCCGCAATGTGTGATGTTGTCGTGTTGGCAACCCCATGGGATTCAGCCGCCACAACAGCAAAAGATCTGGCTGGTCCACTGCAGGGAAAAGTTGTGATCAGCATGGCGAATGCATTGATCAGGGCAGGTCATGAATTTCAGCCTCTATTGCCGCCACGCGGAAGTGTCGCTGCCCATGTCCAAGCAGCGGTTCCGTTGAGTCGTGTTGTTGCGGCCTTTCATCATTTGCCAGCAAAAGAGCTCGGCCACTTGGGAGAA
>Ga0214919_10009540_pt1 | contig 12496 bp, 9 predicted proteins | sample LL1503_MetaG_FD_177994 | JGI IMG/M metagenome (GOLD analysis project Ga0214919, IMG submission 177994) | Freshwater microbial communities from Lake Lanier, Atlanta, Georgia, United States - LL-1503 | ecosystem: Environmental > Aquatic > Freshwater > Lake | place: USA: Georgia | collected 2015-03-15
TTGACGGTCTCTGGTAACGCCACTAATATCATCCACAATTGCTTTACGCTCCTCTAAGAAACGGTTAAACAAAGTGCTTTTTCCTACGTTTGGCCTTCCAACAATTGCCACTGTATAACTCATAAAAATTCAATTTAATATTCAATCAAAATTATATAAACTATTAATAACCATTACATTAATGTAAGTAATTATTAATTAATACTAATACCCAAATTCTTTTAATTTCATATCATTGTCACGCCACTTAGGCTTCACCTTTACAAATAGTTCTAGGTACACCTTGGAACCAATGAACTCCTCAATATCCTTTCTCGCCAAACTACCTATCTCCTTAATCATCTTACCCCCTTGTCCAATAATAATTGCCTTTTGCGTTTCTCGATTCACGACAATATCCGCCTGAATTTTTGTAAGAAGCGGTTGCTCCTTAAATGAATTCACTAGCACCGCTGTGTGATAAGGAATTTCCTCCCCAAATAACTGGTATATCTTTTCACGGATCATCTCACTTACAAAAAACTTAGTCGGCATATCACTCAAATCCTCCTGGTCAAAAAACGGATGCCCCCCTTCAGGAATAAGTTCAAGTATTACTTTCATTAACCTATCTACATCACTGATATTCAATGCACTAATTGAAATTATTTTAGTACAATAAGGCTTCGTGCTAAAGTAAGCATTTGCTTCTTTTACCCTGCCCCCTGGGGCCAAATCCGACTTATTCATCACCACAATACAAGGCACTTTTAGCTTTAAAGCACTAAACATCGCGTCAATTTCATCAAAATCATCCCGAACATCCACCATCAAAAGTCCCAAATCAGCATCTTCCAATGCCGACTTAACGGCCCCCATCATCTTCTCATGCAGTTTATATTTAGGATCAATGATCCCTGGTGTGTCTGAAAATATAACTTGATACTCATCCACCTTGTTCAAGAAGGCCTTAATCCTATGGCGCGTGGTTTGTACTTTGGAGGACACAATAGCCATTTTCTCACCCATGATGGCGTTCAGTAAAGTGCTTTTACCGGCGTTTGGCTTCCCAAATATATTTACAAACCCTACTTTCATGCCTTTTCGTTAATGATACAAAGTTACTACAAAAAAAATCCGCTCTCGATAGGAATCGGGAGCGGGTTACTATGTTGCGAGGGAAGGGATCGAACCTCCGACCTTCGGGTTATGAGCCCGACGAGCTACCGCTGCTCTACCTCGCGATGTTTGGACGGCAAAGATAGGCGTTTATTGCTTCTTGACCAAGTTTATACTGGTTAAATTGAAACTAGCGCAGAAAGGGGTTATTGGGGGTTATGGAGGGTTTAGTTAGCGCTTGTGCCAGCACAGTTCCGAAGTGAAATCTATATGTAGAAGAAGGAAATTATATAGTTTTTAAATCGCCCTCAATAACTTATCATCATTACTTAAAATGCTTGCCAGGTTTTAGTGAAGTAAAAAAAAGGCCCGATTAACGGGCCTTAAAAATGTTTAGTAATATATTACCCGGAGCGTAATAACACCCCATCCATCGCATAATACTTTTATATTAAATGAATGGTTATCGCTTGCCAATCCCCTAAGATAGGGCGTTAGTTCAAATTCATAGGAATTGTAATATCCAGAAATAGTTAAGGGAGCGTTTCCCCAGGAATTAAACAATCCTGTCCAAGCACTTGTAGAAACAGAAATAATATCTGGTCGTTGTAGCGTTTTCGAAACTCCGTCCTCAATACGGGATGTGTTATACGCTTGCCAAACAGGTTCTTGAGTGGTGGTTTTTTTAACCTCAATATTTCTGGTTGATGTATTGTATCTAAAAGCCAGTCCGCCGACTTCAATTTCCGAATTGACGGTACTACTAGAATTACTCTGATTCACCTGAGCATGTTTAAAGATAGGCCCAGCAGCAGCAGGTGTTGTCCAAGCTAAAGTTCCACTACCTGTTGTGGATAAAACTTGACCAGCCGTTCCATGAGCTTTTGGATAAGTTACCGCATCCGCAGTAATTGTTCCACTTGTTTTGACATTTGTTACTGATGTATTACCTAATTGAATGGTATTAGATGTAGCTGCTGATGCTCCATACCCTATTGCTGATGCATTTGATAAATTATTCACTGCGACATCGGCATTTGTTCCAATTATTGTATTTTGACTCCCTGTTGTTATAGTCTGACCAGCTCTTTGTCCTATGCCTACGTTATAACTGCCAGTGATATTGATTAGAGACTGATTTCCCACTGAAGTATTTGCAACGCCGGTAGAGAGTGCCATCATAGATTCCGCTCCAACAGAGGTATTTGCATTACCTGATGTAAGAACTGGCAAATTAAAATAACCTATACTTGTGTTATTATCATATGAAGTTCCACTATACTGTCTCATTGCGCCATAACCAACTGCGGTATTTCTGGTTCCTGTACCAGAAGCCAAAGCGTCCGCACCAATAGCCACATTTTGACCATTACTTCCTAAACCCCTACCTATTCTTACTCCATTTACAGAAATATCTGAGCTAAAAGTTTTCACCCCTAAAATAGTTTGATTGGTCGTCAAATCTACAAAATTTTGAGTGGTAGATCCTGTTCCTCCATTGGCTACAGGCAAAGTTCCTGTTACACCAGTGGTTAATGGCAGTTCTGTTAAATTAGTTGCAACACCAGATGTTGGTGTTCCTAAAGCAGGGGTTACAAATGTTGGAGAATTTAAATTTGATTTTAAATCTATTCTATTTGATAAAGTACTTGTATCAGCTTTGTTTAATTTTAATGATAGGCTACTAGTAACATCTGAAGCATTTGATTTTAAATCCAATGCGGTTTGTGTTAAATTACTTATAGGCTTATCTGTGTCTGATGTGTTATTTATCTTATCAATGGACAATACCGTCTTCAAGCCTGCTAAACTATTCACTCCTGTTCCTCCTAATGTTACCGGAACTATACCAATTATTTTATCAGCATCTACACCTTTAGCATATTGCGCATAAGGAACATACTGAAACTGTGTAGTCCCCATTGTAACAAAATTTGTTCCTGCCGCAGGATCCATTTCTATTTTTAAAAACTTAGGAGATAATTTCCAATTAATGTTGTTGAAGCTTCCTAATGTACTAATAGCTCCTGTGTCTCCTATCACTGCAGTAAATAATCCCTGTGCGTTTGTGATGACTCTTCTTGTTTCAGTATACTCTGCGGAACCTGTTGCACTCCCTTGCAGGATACTTAATTTTATGGAGATGGGTTGTGATGCTACTACTAAATTGCTAGTTGTTCTAGCTACACCCTGAAAATTTAATCCAGTTTGCGCTTGAGTGTTGATCATTATTATTGATAAAAGGATCAATAAAAGACTGCGTTTTAATAAATTACTTTTTTGCATAAATTACCGGTTGATGTTTATTATTGTTTACTTAACCGTATGCAATAATATTTTTTTGAAATTATAGTTTGATGATTTTGTAAATACCTGTTTTAGCAATACCATTTTTTGGCTTAAAATATACTTTCATATAAAATATACCCGATGGATAACTTTCCATTAAAACGTCTTTTTCATAAGTACTGAAAATAGTACCCACTTCCTGTGTAAACACAATAGTGGACTTAGCATCTATTAGTTGAAATGACAAACTACCCAACTCATTAAATCTTGCTTTAATATGTAGTAAATTACTTGTTGGATTGGGCCCCATCGTGATTTGAGTACCGAACACGGAAGGGCCATATTCATTAATGCTAGTTACAATACTAGTTAATGGTTGTAACATTCCTGTGTTTAAGGAATAACCCGATGTAATAAAATGAGCAATGGAAACAGATTCACCGACACTCCATTCCATACCACCAGAAGTAGTTAAAAAAAGATACGGAGATTCTAAAACAGGATTATTAGCATTACTTTTAGTGGTGCTACTTGAACCTCCCCCAATGTTAATAGCATAGGGTGTAATAGATTGACTATTTGCATTTATTGAGAAAAAAATACTAAATAAAGTAAAAACTGAATGTGTAATGTATTTGATAAAAAAAATTTATTGAATATAGATAAAAGTCTAGATATGTGAGTTTTTTATAGAATATTTTTTAATTAATATATTAATTTGTTTATAATAATTCCTACCCCCCCTCTTTTTTTGAATAAATTCTTTGACTTAAGGACGAGTTTGAGCTGTTATTGATTTAATAAGCTGATTTACAGCATTTAAACACCCACCACTAATAAATAAACATATCCTGCAACATATACAGGTTTTGTATTTCTTCTTGTCTCAATGAAAGATAAATCCTTGTTGTCTGTACCGAAGAGTGATTGAATAATGAAGATAAACGGACTAAACGGGTATTAGGTAAAGACACCAGTGCAAGTCACCTTAAACAGATGACAACATTGTCAAACCCTTATAAAAAAATGTCAAACCCATCATAAACGTCAAAAATTTCTAGGTTTTCTTGCCACGCAAATAGCTGTATATATTTTATTTGGTAAAGATTTATATTGGAAACTAGCAATTAAGGATTTTTTAGTATTTTGTATACCAATACATGCTTGACCTTAAAAACTTTAATAAATGACGAATTCCAATATTTTTGACGCGATTGTAGTAGGCTCCGGTATTTCTGGAGGCTGGGCAGCTAAAGAACTAACTGAAAAAGGATTAAAGACAATTCTACTTGAAAGAGGCCGCAATGTTGAACATATCAAAGACTACGAAGGGACTGAAAAAAATCCTTGGGAGTTGCCGCACCGCAATTCAAAAACCCAGGAAGATAAAACGAACTCACCTATTCAAAGTAAATGCTACGCATACGATGAGGTATCAAAAAAATTCTTTGTAAACGATCTTGAAAATCCCTACACCCCTGTAAAACCATTTGATTGGATTAGAGGAAATCATGTGGGTGGTCGTTCACTCATGTGGGGTCGTCAAAGTTATCGTTGGAGTGATTTGGATTTTGAAGCCAATGGTAAGGATGGTCACGGAACCGACTGGCCTATTCGATATAACGACCTTGCTTCTTGGTATAGCTATGTAGAAAAATTTGCAGGCATCAGTGGCAATAGAGATGGCATTCCAAATTTACCTGATGGTGAATTTCAACCTGCAATGGAAATGAACTGTGTTGAACAAATGGTAGCGAATAATCTTAAAACAAAAATGGGTCGTCCAATGATTATTGGTAGATCTGCGAATCATACTGCAAAAATTGGTACGCGTGGCCCTTGTCAATTCAGAAATAAATGTCACCAAGGTTGTCCATTTGGTGGTTATTTTAGTTCCAACGCTGCTACCCTTCCTGCAGCTTTTGCAACTGGTAATTTAACTTTAAGACCAGATGCAATTACTACAGAAATTTTATACGATAAGGAAACTGGTCGCGCAAAAGGCGTTCGAATTTTAGATGCGAACACCAATAAAACAGAAGAATATTATGCTAAAATAGTTTTCCTAAACGCATCTACATTAGGCACTTCACATATTTTATTAAACTCGGTATCGGAAGTTTTTCCAACTGGATTTGGAAATAGTAGCCAACAAGTAGGACATAATTTAATGGATCATCATTATGGTGTTGGCGCGAATGGTGACTTTGATGGCTTCCTAGATAAATACACTTACGGACGTCGTCCGAATGGTATTTATGTTCCTCGTTTTAGAAATTTAGATGGCGGTTCCTCTGCCGGTTATGTTCGTGGATTTGGTTATCAAGGTGGTGCATCTCGCAAACGTGGTGATGCAGATGGCATTGGTATTGAATTAAAAGAAAGTATTACAGAACCAGGCAATTGGAGCATGGGTTGGGGTTCCTGGGGCGAGCATTTACCTTACTATGAAAATAAAGTAACCTTAAATAAAGATAAAAAAGACAAATGGGGATTACCAACCCTTGATATTGATTGCGAATTCAAGGACAATGAAATGAAGATGCGTGTTGATATGAAAAATAGCGCTGCAGAAATGTTAGAAGCCGCTGGTATTAAAAATATTACCACCTATGATAACATGCCTGCACCTGGATTTTGTATTCATGAAATGGGAACAGCTCGTATGGGCAAAGATCCTAAAACATCTGTATTAAATAAATGGAATCAAATGCATGATGCTAAAAATGTTTTCATTACAGATGGTTCCGCCATGGCTTCTTCTGCATGTCAAAATCCATCATTAACTTATATGGCATTAACTGCAAGGGCTGCTGATTTTGCAGTAAGCGAATTAAAAAAAGGAAATCTGTAAAGATTTCCTTTTTTATTTTAAATATACTTTCGAGTTACCTTCATTTAATTTTAATAGCTTATTTAAAGTCGCTAATACTACCCATTAATTTTATGTCTAATACTAGAAGCACCTGAGGTGTTAGACTCTTTTACACTCGGATTGCCTTTGTAATCAATGCTACTTGCACCAATTGAATTTGCTTTTAATATTTCAGTAACAGTTGCTTGTATACTACTTGCACCTGAAGATTTTAGAATTGCCCCTTTTGAATTTAAATTGTAAAGTCTTGCGTCACTTGCACCAGAAATAACTACTGATAAATCATCTACCCTTCCTGTTAATTCAATCTTAGAAGCCCCTACCCCTGTAATAGCAATTGTATTTGCATCTACCGAACTTTTGCAATCAGAAGCGCCTGAAATATCATAGATAATTGTTCCGCCACTAATATCGCCTTTCAAATCTGAGGCACCTGATAATTTTATTCTAATTTTAGGCGACTCAATTGTATTAATCAAATGCACATCGCTTGCACCCGAAGCTGTTATTGCATCAATATCTTTTATACTAACGTAGGCCTTGGTTTTATAGTTCCCCCATTTTTTCCAATTAAACCAAGATCCATTTTCCCCTAAACGAATAATCAAAACACCGCCTTCTACTTCAGTGATAATATGATCTCGGATTTCATCACTACTTGCGCTCACTGCAACTTTATTAGTAGTGGATTGTGTTAAATACAAATCAATCGCACTTGAAACGCTAATTGCATTAAAATTAGCCACTTTACGCACTTGTGCATTATCATCGTATACTATAGCTGTTTTTTGTTGCGCATTTATATTGCAACTCGTTAAAACCACTAAAGCAAGTAATAGCTTTTTCATAATATGTGTGTTTATATTCCTTAAAACGAAATAACAATTATAAAGTTACACTTGCTGGTATGATTAATTCATATTATTTTTGCCCCGTCCTCGGGGTGCTGTAAAAAGCTGAGAAAAAACCCGTTGAACCTGAACAGGGTAATGCCTGCGAAGGGAAGGTCACCGCATCACGCGCACTTCTCATAGCTATTATTCCTGTTCCCATTATCAATTTTGTAAAAAAATTAAACTTTAGTTATGACTAAGTTATTGGGAACAATTGTATCATTTTTTATGCTCGCTAACATTATGGCGCAGCAACCAAAGCCAACATTACAAAAGCTGTCCATATCGGATAGCTTAAAAAAGTATACGGATAGTATACGAAACCTACCGCCACTTGAAGTAAAATCGATTCGAGTGAGTGAAACAAGCCCATTTGCAAAAACAAATTTTAGTAGGGAGGCCATTGCAAAAGTAAACCTGGGGCAAGACCTTCCCTTTTTAGTACAAAATACACCATCGGTAGTCGTACATTCAGATGCTGGAACTGGCGTTGGTTATACTGGTATTAGAATTAGAGGAACAGATGGTACTAGGATTAATGTTACCCTTAATGGCATCCCCTATAATGATGCTGAAAGTAGTATGACCTATTTTGTGGACTTACCCGACTTTAGTTCAAGTGTAAATAGTATTCAAATTCAACGTGGTGTTGGAACTTCCACCAATGGCGCCGGTGCCTTTGGCGCAACGATGAACTTATCAACCAATAGCTATAACCCTTCCCCCTACTTATCTTTAAACAATAGTGTTGGGTCATTTAATTCCTTGAAAAATAATGTAGTGGTAGGATCTGGCTTATTAAAAAATCATTTCACGATTGATGGGCGTTTAAGCCGTATTAGTTCTGATGGCTATATGGATAGAGCTACCAGTAATTTGAATTCATTTTATATCAGTGGCGCCTATTGGGGTAACAATTCATCTTTAAGATTGAATGTGTTTTCAGGTAAGGAAAAAACATACCAATCCTGGAATGGCGTACCAGAAGAATTGTTAGCAACCAACAGAACATATAACCCTGCGGGTATGGAAAAAACGGATACTCCTTATGAAAATCAAACCGATAATTATACGCAAACACACTACCAGCTATTTTACAATAAACAAGTAAATAATAATTTGAAATGGAGCACAGCTTTATTTTTAACAAAGGGCAAAGGTTATTATGAGGAATATAAAGCAGGTGTAAATATGAATGATTACATTTTCCCTGCAAATCCATTATACAATAGTGTTAATCCAGATATCATAAGAAGAAGATGGCTTGGCAATAACTTTTATGGGCAAATCGCATCACTTATGTATGAAAAAGGAAAGAACGAATTGACTATTGGCGGAGGCTGGAATCAATATGATGGAAAACATTATGGTGTACTTCCCTATCCAAATATTATTCCAATTAAAACAGCAATACCCTACTACACCAATAATGCAAGTAAAAAGGATTACACTTTTTATACAAAGTGGCAATATAAGCTTACAACACAATTAAAAAGTTTTGTTGATCTACAATATAGAAAAGTTTCACACCAAATGAACGGATTTGATAATAACCCGAAATTAATTACCCAAGGAAATTTTGACTTTTTCAATCCAAAGGCTGGCTTAAATTATACATCGAACAATACCACCTATTATTCTAGTATAGCCATTGCACATAAGGAACCCAATAGAGATGATTATGAAACGGGTGCTTTACAAAAACCTACCCAAGAAATTTTATATGACTGGGAAACAGGTATCCAACAAAAGAATACCCATTTTAGCTGGGGCGCGAATATTTATTATATGAACTACAAAGATCAATTGGTGTTAACAGGTAAAATTAATGATGTTGGCGCTTATACTAGGACCAATGTACCAAAAAGTTATCGAGCTGGTTTAGAACTTGAAGGAACCTGGAAATTGAATGACCAAATAAATACCAGTGGTAATATTACTTTTAGCAAAAATAAAATTGCCCATTTCACCGAGTATTTTGACAACTATGACACTTACGAACAAAAAGTAATTGAACACCATAATACAGATATTGCCCTTTCGCCAAATACCACTGCTTCACATTCAATCAATTTTTTACCTAATAGTAAATGGCAATTCATATTCACAAGCAAATATGTTTCCAAACAATATTTAGATAACACACAAAATGAAAGTAGAATACTGAAACCTTATTTGATTAACGACCTAAATTTAATTTGGAAATTTGCAAGTAAAAAAAGATGGGATGCCAATTTGCAATTATATATAATTAATCTATTTGATAAATTATACGAGCCAAATGGCTATACCTATAGTTATATTTACGGAGCTGTAACTACTACGTCAAATAATTACTACCCTATGGCAGGAAGAAACTTTTGGTTAAGTTTAAAAATTGATATTAAATAAAGCTTATTTAATATCATAGCTAGTTGAACTAAACAAAGGGGCCCCGATTTATCGGGGCCCCTTTGTTATACTTATTAGTTTATAAAATTACTTTTGACCATCTGTCTCTTTCAAGAATTTAATCAATCCCTTGAAATAGATTTGTTGGTCATCATACATAGACATATGCGACCCTTTAGGACAATACAAAAACTGACCATGTTGTACCGCCTTTGCCAAAGCCTCCATCGCCTTTGGATCCATAGTATCAAATTCACCCCCAATGCTTAAAGTTGGAACTGCTATCTCTTTTAAATTTGCTTTACGATCCCAATTTTTTAATACCGCATCTCCTACAACACCAAACTCAGAAGGGCCTTGCATCTTTAAATATAATGGATAATTCATTTTAGCAAATGCTCGTTTTACAGGATCAGGCCATTTATCTGGGGGCAATCTCAAAATGTGTTCTGGATAGTAATTATCAGTGACTATTTTTAAATAGACTGGATTTGTATAATCACCTTTTGCTTCAAATGCACGAATTTGAGCAAGCACTTCCTTTGGTAATTTTGGTCCCAAAACCTCATTTGCATATTTAACATAATCAGGAATGGATGGCACCATATTAGAGATGATCAACCCTTTTAAGTTTTTTTGATATTTTAATGCATACTCTGTTGCCAATATACCGCCCCAAGAATGCCCTAATAAATAAAAATTAGAAGCGTCGAGGTTTAAAGCTTGTCTTACTGTTTCCACTTCTTCAACAAAACGATCAATATCCCATAAGGTACTATCATTGGGATTGTCTGAATAAGCAGATCCTAATTGATCATAGTAATAATATTCAATCCCTTCTTTTGGAAGAAAAGAATCAAAGCATTCGAAATATTCATGGGTAGCTCCTGGGCCTCCGTGTAATAATAAAACTTTAATACGCGGATTGTCACCTACTTTTTTTGTCCATACATTAAAAACGCCTTTGGCAGTTTTTATAGGAATCATTTTAATACCTCCTGATAAAACTTCAGTGGTTGTATCAGAATTTACAGAAGAAGCTGTGTTGTTATTATTTTGACAACCAAATAATCCAAAGCTTAAGATCGTCAATAATAAAAATGAATTTTTAGTGTTTTTCATTTACCTATATTTTATTTATTTAAGAAGGATACATTTCTTGCCAAGCAAGCATACCACCTACTACATTATACACATTTTTAAAACCATAAGGTTCAAGCATCATACAAGCTTGACCACTGCGATTACCACTGCGGCAATAAACATAGACTGTTTCATCTTTTAAATGTTCAATTTCATCTAATTGTAAGGATTGTACTAACCCTAATGGCAATAGCTGACCGCCTATATTAAAAGCCGCATGCTCATGTGGTTCACGCACGTCTAATAAATTAATTTTTTCTCCGGCATCTAATTTTGCCTTTACTTCTTCAATGGTAATTGTTTTCATTGTTTCATGATTTAAATTGCTTTATTTACTTGTTTGCTTACTTGATCGAATCTCTTTTAATCACCGGCGCCACTTTATCAATAACTACATCTATAGCACCTCCTTGGAAAGTAACATTTTTAATGGGCATCCCTAAAGAATCCAGTTGTCCTGAATAAGGATTGGGGTTTTGCTGAATCACAAATGCATTCGCAGTATCGGATATGGAAGTAGCAGAAGTAATATTTCCTAATTGCAATCCCATGGATGCAATTTTAGCTCTTGCCATATCTACAGTGAGTCCTAACAAATCAGGAACTTCAAATCCAATCGTTGATCCACCATCCCCTACTAAAAAATGTATGAGTGTACCTGATGCTACTTTTGAACCTGGTGATATTGGTTTTCCATTCACCATTTGATCAATGATTACATTTTTATTTCGATCAGCAACCACACTTATTCCGCCTAATCGTAATCCCAATACTTTTAGATAAGTCTCCGCACTTTTCAATGAAAAGCCAACCAAGTTGGGCATATCAATTAAAGGTGCCACAATTCTATTGATTGTTAAATATACAGTGCGTCCCTTTTTTACAATTTCGTCTGACTCTGGAATTTGTCTTAATACCGCATTACGTGCAAGGGTATCTACATAGATAGAATCCTGCAAAACAACATCAAATCCCAATGCTGTTAAATTTTTTTGCGCAGCAGTAACATCTAACCCAACCACACTTGGTACTTTTTCTGTTTTACCATTACCAGTTATCCAACCTAAGGAAAAGAAAAATAGTATTAGCAATACAATAAACGCCCCGATACCTGTTAAGATATTCACCCAAAGCGGTTTTTTTAATAATTTATCGATTGCTTCCAAGTTGGTAATTTTAAAATATTATTTTGATAATGTATCTTCTATAATTGCGCCATAAAAATCAGTCAACGAGCCTCCCATTGCGCGCACTTGCTGCGGAATTACACTCGCATCACTTTGCCCTGGTACTGTATTCACTTCCAACATATACGGTTTTTGCTGCGCTTCATTATATATAAAATCAATACGAACTACGCCCCTGCAATTCAAAATGGCGTAGGCCTTTGTAGCAGCGGCAGTTAATTCACTTTTCATTGTACCCGTTATTTGAGCAGGGGTTACCTCTTTACTTTTCCCTTGGTATTTTGCTTCAAAATCAAAAAATTCATTTTCAGTTATAATTTCAGTAATCGGCAATACCGTTGTTGCTCCTTTGGATTTAAAAACCCCAATCGTAAACTCACGGCCACTAATGAATTCCTCCACTAATACTTGTGTATCTTCCTTGAAAGCTTTTTGTAATGCGGTTGCTAATTCCTCCGGCTTATTTACTTTACTAATACCCAAACTACTACCACCATTATTTGGTTTTACAAATACAGGCAAACTTAAATTAGCTAAAATTTCTGCTTCTGTTAAAGGAGATTCAATAAATAAATGTAATGACTTTGCAACACCAACACCACCGAATCCCGCAACTGCAA
>Ga0214919_10009542_pt1 | contig 12493 bp, 7 predicted proteins | sample LL1503_MetaG_FD_177994 | JGI IMG/M metagenome (GOLD analysis project Ga0214919, IMG submission 177994) | Freshwater microbial communities from Lake Lanier, Atlanta, Georgia, United States - LL-1503 | ecosystem: Environmental > Aquatic > Freshwater > Lake | place: USA: Georgia | collected 2015-03-15
GATTTAACGCGTTCAGTTTTTAAAAAGTCAACGCTAAAATTAAGTCCCTTAATTAAATAAAAACTAGATTCCCGCCTACGCGGGAATGACAAGAGTTTACTCCACCGTAACCGACTTCGCCAAATTCCTTGGCTGATCAACATCATTGCCTTTAAACAAAGCCACAAAATAAGCCAAAAGCTGCGTTGAAATTACTGGCAATAAAGCCTCTTGAATTGAACCATCAATCTCAGGAATTTCGATAGATTTTTTAGTCATTTTCTTAAATTGACCTAAGCCTTTTTTACTGCTAATAAAAATTATTTTTCCACCTCTGGCATTAACTTCCTGCGCATTTGACACCGTTTTTTCAAATAAATTATTAAAAGGTGCCACAACAATCACCGGCATTTTTTTATCAATTAAAGCAATTGTACCATGCTTTAATTCTCCTGCCGCAACACCTTGCGCGTCAATGTAAGAAAGCTCTCTAAATTTTAAAGCCGCTTCAAAAGAAGTGATTTGTGAAATGCCGCGACCAATGTAAAGAACATGTTTTGATCTGGTTAAAGATTTAGCAATTTGTTTAATATTTTTGATTTCTTTTTCTTTAAGCATTGATGACATTTTTGCGCCTGACTCCGCAAGCTGCTGTAATAATTTTGCTTTTTCTTTAGCATCAATTTTCCCTTTCACACAAGCAAATTCAATGGCAAAAAGCGATAAAACTGCAATTTGTGCAGTGTAAGCTTTAGTTGAAGCAACGCCAATTTCAGGGCCAGCAATTGTTCTGATAACCGCATCAGAAAGTTGCGCCATGCTACTATGAGCAACATTTACAATTGAAAGAATTTTTTGACCTTTTGCTTTAGCGTGTTTTAAAGCCGCAATTGTGTCTGCGGTTTCACCTGATTGAGAAATGAAAACCATCAAATTATCTTCACGAAATGGATGAGCGCGATAACGAAATTCAGAAGCGATATCAACTTCAACTTCTGTCTCTGCAATTTCTTCAATTAAATATTTAGCGCAAGAAGCCGCGTAATAAGAGGTTCCGCAAGCAACCATGGTAATCTTATTAATCTTTTTTAGATCGAAAGGAAAGTTTGGTAAGTGAGTTGAATTATCGCTTAAATTGACATAGGCTTGAATTGTTTCTTCCAAAACTCTTGGCTGTTCATAAATTTCCTTAAGCATAAAATGATCGAAGCCTTCTTTAGAAACTTCACGATTTGTGGCTTCAGTGACTTTAGGTTTTTTCTTTATTATTTTTTCATTACTGTCAAAAATTTCGTAAGAATTATTGGTGATTATGCCAAATTCTCCATCATCTAAAGTAATAATTTTATCGCTATGCGCGCTTACCGCATAATAATCAGAAGCGATGAAATTTTCATCTTTACCAATTGCCACAATTAAAGGAGAGCCTTTTTTGGCAAACGCAATGGTATTTTCTTGGTCTTTGAAAATTACTGCTAAAGCGTAAGTGCCATGAATTTCAGCGGCAGTTAAAATTAGAGATTTTTTAATATCAGAAGTTTTTTTGTAATGATATTCAATTAAATGAGGCACAACTTCAGTGTCAGTTTGACTAAGAAACTTTACGCCATTTTTTTGCAATTTTTCTTTTAGCTCTTGGTAATTTTCAACAATACCATTATGCACCACGCAAACTTCACCAGAAGCGTGAGGATGAGAATTTTCTTTACTTGGAACGCCATGAGTTGCCCATCTGGTGTGGCCAATTGCAATATTTGATTTAAGAGGATTTTCTTGTAAGGCTTTTTCTAATTTAGCAATTTTACCTTCTTCTTTTACAGTGTTGAAGTTGCCATTTATTAAAGCTGCAATTCCTGCCGAATCATAGCCGCGATATTCAAGTTTTTTTAAACCTTCAAGAACTTTTGCAGTAATATTTTTATTGCTGACAGCACCAACGATTCCGCACATTTTTTATTTTAATTTGGTTGAGTAAATGAGAATGGAGTTATGCTATTAAAGGCTTTGGGAAAGTAAATTGTAATTTTTTGAAATAATAATTTATGGCAAGAACTTGTGACACGCACCTCTCCTAACTAATAACTGAACGCGCTAATCTACCGCCCCTAACCCCTCCTTATCAAGGAGGGGAATTAAACCGAACTTGGAGTTGTTCCCCCTCCTTGATAAGGAGGGGTTAGGGGCGGTAGATTAGCGCATTCAGTTTTAAAAATAATTCACCAACCCTATATTATTAGTTGCGACAAAAAAATATTAGGCTAAAAATTCACTAAATTTTTCAAAAACATTTTAAAACCTCACAAAATTCGTAAATGCAAAAAAACCAATATTTTCAAACTTGGCTTTTCGTTGCTTTTACATTCTGCTTCTTATTATGCGGTTTTTTAAAAATTGCCATTGCCCAAGAAAATCAGGTCACACCAATTTCAGTAAAAGAAATTTTATTCTCTGTTGAAAATAATTTAGAGATCTCTCTTTCCAATCAAGCTACTTTTAAAACTTTTACCTTAGCAAATCCAAATCGCTTAGTTATTGATATTGCAAATGCAAATCTTGAACAAAAAAATTATCAACCCACCCTACCAAGCTTTGTTACCTCTTTTAGAAACCGCGTTGATGAAAAAAATTCTTTACGATTAGTTTTTGATTTAAAAGAAAAGCTTACAATTAAAAAGTCTGTCTTTCAAAAAACAGAGAATTCGAATTCTGGAAAAATTGTTACAGACTTTTCTGAAAAAATTAATACTCCCGCCACTAAATATGTAGATCCAAAAACTCCTCTAAAATTTTCTAAAAACCCTGCTGAAAAAAAAGTAATTGTAATTGATGCTGGTCATGGCGGAAAAGACCCTGGAACTATTGGCGATTACGCCCGAAGCAAAGAAAAAAACATCACTTTATCTTATGCTAAAGAACTAAAAAAACATCTTGAAAATACCAAGAAATATAAAGTTTATTTAACTCGTGATGACGATTATTTTATAAAATTAAAACAAAGAGTTGAAAAAGCCCGCAAATTAAAAGCTGATTTATTTATCTCTCTTCACGCTAATTCAATTGGCGACAATGTAACTTCTGGCCTTTCAATTTATACTTTATCAGAAACTTCTTCTGATAAACAGGCGGAATTACTAGCAAAAAAAGAAAATAGAGCCGATATTATTGCAGGAGCAAATTTCTCTGGAGCAAGTAAAGACATAATGAATACTCTAATTGACTTATCTCAAAGAGACAGTATGAATAACTCCTCACTATTTGCCAATATTGCTATTTTATCAGTAAGAGATGCCGAGATTAAAATTTTGCAAAATACTCATAGATTCGCTGGATTTGCCGTTTTAACTGCTCCAGATATGGCTTCGGTATTGATTGAATTGGGATATTTGTCGAATAAAAACGAAGAGAAGAAGCTTAATAGTTTAATGCATAAAAGAACAATTGCTCAAAGTTTAGTTAAGGCGATTAATAAGTATTTTACTCAAATAAGAAATTAGTAACTTTTTCTCATTGCCATCCTGAACGAAGTGAAGGATATCTTTATGTTAAAAGAGATGTTTCGCTTACGCTTAACATAACAACTTAATTCCAAAACAAAGACAGAAATAGCAAAACTATAAATTATGAAAATCCAAAATTTAAATATAAGAAAAATTATAAAAATTTTAATGTTACTAGCACTGGTTTCCGTTCTATTTGGAAGCGCCATTGGTTTTGTTCTTTTTAAAAAATACAGCAATAATCTTCCTGATTATGAGCAGCTAAAATCTTACACTCCATTAATCACAACCAGATTATACGCTGCCGATGGCTCTTTAATTAATGAATTTTCTAAAGAAAAAAGAGTTTTCGTTCCAATTACTAATATTCCAAAACATCTAATAAATGCCTTTTTAGCTGCTGAAGACGCTAATTTTTATGAACATTCTGGCATTGATCCTTTTGCAATTTTTCGCACTTCAATTCAAAATACTTTATCACTTTTAAAAGGCGATCAAACCGTTGGAGGAGCTTCCACAATAACTCAACAAGTAGTTAAAAACTTTTTACTAACAAATGAAAAAACTTTCGAACGCAAAATTAAAGAAGCTATTTTGGCTTATCGCATGTCTAAATCTTTTTCTAAAAATCAAATTTTAGAACTTTATTTAAATCAAATTTATCTTGGCGCTGGGGCTTACGGCGTTGCAGTTGCTGCTGAAACTTATTTTGATAAATCAATTGATGAATTAACTATTGAGGAAGATGCGTTACTTGCAACTTTACCAAAAGCTCCTTCAAAACTTGACCCAAGAAAAAATATTGAGAAAGCTAAAGTTAGAAGAGATTGGGTGATAGAACGCATGATGGCGGAAAATTTTATTACTACAGAAGAAGGTAAAGCTGCGATTGAAAAACCAATCATTCTTAAAGAAGAAGATCCTAATACAATTAATAAAGCAGAATTTTTTTCTGACAGTGTGAAGAAAGAATTAACTGAACTTTATGGCTCTGATGATGTTTTTGAAAATGGCATTGTAGTTCGTACTACTCTTGATACTAAATTACAAAAAATTGCCTCTAAAGCTCTTGATGATGGAATTGAACAATATGATCAAAAACATGGTTATCGTGGCGCTTTAACCAAAATTGAGACTGGCGATAAATGGCAAGAAACTTTGCAAAAATTTGATGTTAAAAAGCTTTACAAAGGCTCTTGGAAAAAAGCTATAATTCTTTCTGTGTCACAAGATACCGCGGCAATTGGTGTAGAAAATGGTGCTCTTGGATCAATTGAATTAGCATCTCTTAAATGGGCAAGAAAATATCTTAGCATTAATAGTCTTGGTCCTGTTGTTAAAAAAATTAATGATGTTCTTACTGTTGGCGATGTAGTTTTGGTTGAAAAAAGTGATAAAGGAGATGTTTATTTATTGCGCCAAGTTCCAGAAGTTAATGGCGCTTTTGTGGCAATAGATCCACATACTGGAAGAGTTTTAGCAATGATGGGTGGATATGTTGACGAACCAAATCAATTTAATCGCGCCACTCAAGCTATGCGCCAACCAGGATCAACTTTAAAAACCTTTGGTTACATTGCGGCTCTAGAAAATGGCATGACCCCCGCAACAATAATTATGGATGAAGAAATTTCCTTAAATCAAGGCTCTGGTTTACCACCATACAAACCAACAAATTATTCTGGTAAATATTATGGACCATCAACTTTAAGATCTGGTCTTGAAACATCTCGAAATGTTACAACCGTTAGAATGGCTGACCAAGTTGGCTTGGATAAAGTGGTTGATGTGATTAAAAAATTTGGTGTTAATGACAATCCGCAACAAATTTATTCTTTGGTTTTAGGATCAACAGAAACCACTTTGATGAGGGTTGTTACCGCTTATGCCATGATGGTTAATGGTGGGAATAAAATTACTCCTTCAATGATTGAGAAAATTCAAGACCGCAATGGAGCAACAATTTACCGCCGCGATAAAAGAGTTTGCAGCAATTGTGTGGCTCATAGCATTAGCGTGGAAGACATTGCTATGCCTATTTTAGATGAATCTAGAGAGCAAATTACCGACTCTGCAACTGCTTATCAAATCACTTCAATGCTACAAGGGGTTGTGGATAGAGGTACAGCAGCAAGAGCTAAATCTGTTGGCAAAATTATCGCTGGAAAAACTGGAACAACTAACAGCTCTTACGACTCTTGGTTTGTTGGCTTCTCACCTGATTTAGTTGCGGGAGTTTATATTGGTTTTGACATGCCTAAAAGTTTAGGATCTGACGAAACTGGTGCTTCCGTTGCCTTGCCAGTCTTTATTGATTTTATGAAACAGTCTTTAAAAGATACACCTTCAACGCCTTTCCGTGTTCCAAGTTCAGTTAAATTTGTAAAAATTGATCGCGAAACTGGAAGGTCTCCGTCAGGCTCTACTCCAAAAGATAGAGTTTTCTTTGAGGCTTTAAAGCTTACAGATACTATTGATGAAAGTAGTCCGTCAGAAGAAAATGGTTCTGAAGTTTCTAGTGGTGAAGATGGGTTTGAAGATGGCGGTGTTGATCCGGTAGGGATTTACTAATTACATTTTGGAGCGCATTTTATCTACCGCCCTAAACCTCCTTATCAAGGAGGGGGCTAACGCGCTCGGTGCCTAAGCATCACCCTCCTTGATAAGGAGGGGTTAGAGGCGGCAGACTACAAAAACTCAAATTCCAAAACCAAAATAACAAAACACAAAATGTCCACAACAATATCATTATTCCTCATAACCTCCATAATCCTAATCACCACAAAATTCCTCAAAGCCAAAAACTTTTACGAAAAAATTCTAGGATTGTATTTCATCTTCACCAACGCCATCATCTTAATTTTAGTCAATTCCGCCACAGATTTTGAAAATATTTTAGACATCACAATTATTTTATTTTTACTACAGATGACAATAATTTTATTCCTATTCTCAAATCAGAAAAAAATCTAACAATATGGAATTACTAGCTTGGATAATATCTATTATAGCATCTTTATTGTTAATGGTTTCAGCGTTGGCATTTTTGAAATCTCGCGACCTTTATTCAATGACGCAGGTAATTATAATAAGTAATTGCTACATCATTCCTTTATTACTTATTGGACTTGGAGTTGAGAAATTTTCCCTAATATCTTCTGCTAAAATTTTAGCTTTAATTTTGTTGAATATAATAATAACAAATTTGCTTTGTTACACCATATTGCGTAAAGCGTTTGCTGATAATGTTAAACCACAAGCTGAAGTGAAGTGAAAATTTAACACCTTGTTATTCCCATTCCATTGCCATTCCTGCGTAGGCAGGAGTCCATACATACATTACCAAGACAAATTGGATTCCCGCCTACGCGGGAATAACAATGGAAAGTTTTTAAAACTTTTTACCATAAGTCATGAAGCCCAAATAATTATTCACGGCACTCTTAACGCTTCCCGGTTCTTTTTGAGTTATGAAGTTGAACTTGATTTGAGAATCTTGGCTCAAATTTCTGGAATAGAATAATTCAATATCTTGCTCTTTACCTTGTGATTTCAAAGAAACATCAGAGGTGTATCTGGTAACATTTCCATTGGCATCACGGCCAGTTGCGATATTGATTGAAGCTTTTCCAGCGTAAACTCTAAGAGGTTCAGAATAAATCATTCCTATCTTGCCGCCCAGAATATTATCATTAACTAAACCAATTGAAGAACTTCTGCTTTTAATATCGCTGTAATCACGAAATATTCCCAAATCATTTCCACTAGCTTTAGTTTGCCCTTCGGAAAAGCTTGAGATTAGATAAAAGTTTTTAGCTAATTTTTTAGTTGAAGAAATTTTAAAATAAGAAGTTTTAACATCGCCCGCAGTTTCAAATGCACCAAGTGCTTTTGAATTTAAAAAGTTATTATCAAATTCATTTAAATTACCAAAAGAGACTGAAAAGTTTGATTCATGACTTGGTAAATAAGTTAAATTAAAATCAGAAACTTGATTTTGACGATTGCCAATTTTACTTACAGCTGAAGAGGTTTCATATGAGTTTTGTTGTAAGAAATTTGCTGAAAATTTATCATCAAAAAACTTTTTAGAAACAAAAAGCTGATTGTAATTTCTTTGATTTCCATTTTCTGCTGAAGATAAATTTGTTGTAGCAAATGATTGATATGGATTTGCCGCATAATTATTTACCGAAATGAATCCAAAATTATTGAATTTGTCATTTCTAATATTAGCTGCTTCATTGCTGTTAAAGGCAAATCCAGCTTGTAATCCTTTAGACACATCTTGCGTAAAAGAGAAACTTTCTGAATTGTTTAAATATCTATCTTCTTGAGACTTGTCGACAGTTAAGAATTTTAAACCGTAACGATTTTTAGAATAGTTTTTACTTAAACCATTTCCTGTTTCTGCATAATCATTGTAAGACTTAACTTGGAATTTTAATTGAGAAGAAAGGTTATTACCAAATGATAAAGGAACGGTTTTGTTGCTGTAATTATTGAAGGCATAATTATCTAAAGTTGGCACTGTGTAACTGGCAGTTTGAGTAATTTTGCTACCAAGATCAGCTTTAAAATCACGACCAAAACCATCAAAAAATACTGCTGAATTTAATTGAGATGCAACATTAGTAGAAAAGGCATCACCAAAAATTGGATCAACTGTTAAAGAAGCTGTGCTGATATCGTATCCTGCAGAGTCAACACTAGAGCCAGAACTAAGGCTAGCTCCTCCTACCGGGGCAACTGCAGCCTCTAAATTTAATAAACCTTTTCCAAAAATATCGTCAACACCTGCCGCTCCTAAATCGGTTGCAGTGGCAAGTAAAAGAGCAACAACATCATTAGCTGTTAAAAGTGGCCAAGCGCCGCGAAGAACTGCTGCTGCACCAGCAACATGCGGAGTTGCCATTGAAGTACCACTAATAGCGCAATATCCAGATCCGCTACATGATGATTTATCAATGTTAGAGCCAGCAGGCATTGCTGCATAAATAGTAACTCCGGGAGCAACTAAACAATAATCTTTAGTGGCTCCGCATTCATTAGAAAAACTTGCTATTGTTAAATCTGAATTTACAGCGCCCACGGCAATTCCAAAACCTATTACACCGGTACTAATAACATTAGAAGCTGGATATCCCGGCTCAGCATCTCCATCATTACCAGTTGCTGCAACGATTACGGTATCTGCTGTTGCTGCTGCTTGCAAAGCGGTTAATATGGTTGAGCTTGAACTAGGTGAACCTAAACTTAGATTAATGACCCCCACACCAGCAGCCACAACTCCATCAATACCACTTGCAACATCTGCAACTGATCCAGATCCAGAATTATTAAGAACTCTAGCAACAACAATATCAGCTTCATAAGCCACGCCATGCATGCCATGACCATCTTTTGCCCCAGCAGCAGTTGACGCCACATGAGTTCCATGTCCATTTCCATCCACAATACTAGAATCTCCAGTAATGTAACCAGCGCTATTAGCAGAATCTAAGTTAGTGGCTATTTCAATATGATCTGCCTGTATTCCAGAATCTACAACTCCAATTTTAACACCATTTCCAGCAACTTGTTTACCTTGATTAGCCAAAGAAGCATAGGCCTCAGCAGCATTAATTGTATCAAGACCATATTGTGCATTATATTCGGCAGTGCGATAATATTCTGCATTAGTAGAAGGATATTTTGTATTGTAAATTATAGCAGCAGCCATTGCTGAACCACCTCCACTCCACCGCCGCCTCCGCCAAGAGAAGAAGCACCAACAGCAACGCCAGCAGAAGCAATAATCGCAATTAGAAGCGCTATCATATGTAGTATGTAAATTATTCGTAGTATGAGGGGAAAATTTGGAATCTAAATTTACTTCAATAAAAAGCAATTTTATTCAACAATTGCAAAGCGACTAATTTTAACAAGATCAGAAAGATCATCCATGCAAATTTTCTATAACCCTCATCATCCTTGACGCTCAAGAGTCGAGGATCTCATGAGCTTTATCGCCTCACATAATCCTCGAAATGCTTCACATTTCAAGGATTATGTGATGTGGTTTTATTAAGAATGACATGATAGTTTTTTATTAAAGCTAAATAATTGTTGAATATAAATCATTCCAATCATGATTCATCGATTTAATCAATTCAATTTTATCGACTCTCAAAAAGTGTTTTAATTTTTTTTTGTGCTTAATTGCCTCTATTATATCTTCAAATCTTTTGGGGTTGAATTTTTTAGAAAGTTGGGTAAAACTGCACATTTAGGGGAAAATTCCCACAGGATTTTAACTAGATCATTGATTCTACTGGTCTGAAGTCACTTTTCTATTTCCAGAAATGCGGGTTTTTCTCGAAACTCACATTATGTTATCTTTAACTCCATTAATTCTGGAAGCTGAAACTTAATAGAATTCTTCAAAATCTCGTCAGAAAAATCATATTCTCCCTGCAAGTTAACATGTTGCCAAGCGACTACTGAACCGCTTTTTATAGCTTCTAGCAGATTCTGTTTTTCCTTCTCGGTTTTGGTATCAATCACCCTTTGCGAGAGGTAAAGATAATTCCAGCAGATAATCGAATTCTCGATCAGTCTTTTGCAGCCATCAGCAATCAACTGCTCATCTTTGGTTGATTGTTGAAACTCTTGATTATTTCCATAAAAAACCGCTTTGGCAAATTTGTTTGAACTTTCCAGTTTGTTGAGCTGCTTCTCAATTGATTGTCTGAGTTCCAGATCATCAATATATCTGAGCAGAAAGAGCGTCTTGATGATTCGGCCAAACTCTTTCAGGGCGCGGTAAAGAGGATGTTGTCTAGAGTAAGAACTAAGCCTGCGAAAGAGCTGTGAAGCGGAGGATTCTTTAAGCTTAATTGTTGAAACTAAGCGCAAAATATCATCCCACTGCTCTTCAATGATTTTGGCGTTAATCTTTCCAGCTGGTAAAATCTTGTAGCCGAGATTTTTCATATCAGAAACGGCGTCAAAAGAATATAAATTTTGATCGCGAAAATCTTTAATGCGTGGAGCAAAAGAAATTCCAAGCAGATGAGTTACGGCAAAAATAATTTCACTGTAGCCATGAGTGTCAGTAGAGTGAATGTCACTTTGCACTACATCATTGTGAAGTAACCCATCGATCACATACGCTGCTTCGCGCTCTGATGAGATAATTACCGTTGAATAAAACAAGCGGTGACATTCGTCAATAAAGCTGTAAACGCTTACTCCCTTGCCTTTTCCAAAATATTTATACGAGTAGCTGGCATTCAATGATTCGACGCTAATGTTAAATTTCTGTCCATCGCTACTGGTATGCATGACCTCCTTATTTCTCTGAAATAATTTTGGCAGCTGAAGCCGTTCTAGCATAGCCAGAATCTTATCATTGGCTCGAATAAGATTTTCGTGAGTAAAGTACCAATTAACGGTACTTTCTAATTCATTGAGATTGATGTTGCGAGAAATTCTAGAAACCTTCCGAATTCCAAGATTGCAGCCATAACCGATAATTCCTGCGAAGAAGGCTTGTTCCGAAGGCTTGTCTCTATTGTATTTAACCTGCCAATACTCGAGAGAATCTGTGAAATTACAAAGCTCATCCACTGTCGATAATATTTCAAACAGCGAAACAAACTGATCTTTTGGAAATAAATCAATTTCAGTTTCCAATATTGCTTTTTCTTCAGGTGGAGTTTGAAGTTTTAGCTTGCCGCTTATTTCAGTGATAGAGGCGTGAGAATTTTCTCCATTTGTCAGCTTTTTATTTGTTATTTTGAACTGAGATTTGACAGCTTTTGATAATTCGGATTCTAAATTTACAAATTCTTTAAACTTCAGCAAACCCGCTTTGTTCAGCAATTCTTCTCGCCCATGTTGCCAAACATTTTGTAGAATAAGATAAGTATCAAATGCTTTGTATTTGTAAGAGTGGAGCAGATTTAAAGCTCCAGATTTAATGCCAGAGGCCACTTGTTCAAAGAGCAGAGTTTTATAAAGTGATATGCGTAATTTTCCATTTTGATCAAAAATTCTATACTGATCACTTGTCTCAAGAAAATCTAATGGTGGGTTAACCAAAGCACCGTCCTTATGCTTATAATAATTGATGGCTTCAATAAGCTGTTGATTGGAAGCTGACTCATCAAATTCAAGATACTTGATAACATCAGAAGCGCGATTCTGAAGCCTAACCGATTTTGATTCTATAATGGCGTAATAATCATCATTCTTTGCAATGTAGCTCGATTCTTTGCTTAAGCGCCTCAACTCCTCATGAAGAAAATTATATTCTTACTTTTGCGCGTTAGGTAAAAATTGTTTGATTGCGCAAACCTTATCTTCACTCGACAGATGCTCATCCTGAATTGTTGTTTGAATTTGCTCTAAAATCTGAATGTATTTTTCCAGCTTATTGGAGAGGTCGCCAATCATTTTATGTCTGGAATGGCGCTACTCATAGAAATTTTCTTTATTCTCGCGAACACTACTGGCAATTGTTGAGAAAACTGACTGGACCAATGTTTCAATCAACAGATCATTGAGCTGATAAAATTGATGAAGAACAAAAGCTAAAAGAAAAAGATGTCGTTTTTCTTCTCGTCGATAAACCTGAAAAATCTTAGACTTAATTACGATCTGAGCGTAATACTGAATTATTTCGGAAGATAATCCTAGTCGACTGATAACAGGCTGTAGCTGATGAAAAATGGCATGAAGAGATTTTAAATCATCGATATTTTCCTTAATTTTAAGTGGTCTGACGGATTGGTGGCTTTTTTTGAGTAATGTTAGTTTGTATCTCTTTAATTTTAGATTTTGCTTGTCGCCATCAACATATTCATCTCCCTCAAATAGTAGATCATCGAGGATTTCCCGATCTTCTTCCTCAAGATTTTGCTCTAATAAAGTGATGAGATTTTTCTCAAAATCATGTATACTTTGGGTAATGATCTCGGAGATCGCGTAGTATGTAGGTACTTCGATTTTTTTATATCGAAGAAATTCAACCA
>Ga0214919_10009544_pt1 | contig 12493 bp, 15 predicted proteins | sample LL1503_MetaG_FD_177994 | JGI IMG/M metagenome (GOLD analysis project Ga0214919, IMG submission 177994) | Freshwater microbial communities from Lake Lanier, Atlanta, Georgia, United States - LL-1503 | ecosystem: Environmental > Aquatic > Freshwater > Lake | place: USA: Georgia | collected...
CTGTGCAATTATACTTTGTGGGGACACTCATCAATTTAGATTATAAAAGACCGCATTGCGGTCTTTTATAAACTAAATTGATTCGCGTCCCCATAGCCCCTCGAGATTATGTGTAAATTTTATAAATTGTATGACCGCTTTGCGGTCATACGCATTATAAATTCACACTAAACTATCTAGAAAACTTTGTGTATAGGTGTATAGGTGTATAGGTTTATAGGTGTATAGGTGTATAGGTGTATAGGTGTATAGGTGTATAGGTGTATAGGTGTATAGGTGTATAGGTATATGTATAGGTATATATATAGGTGTATAGGTATATATATACCTATATATATAGGTATATATATAGGTATATGTATAAGTGTATAGGTATATATATAGGTCTCGAGCCAAAGTCTGACAACGGATACGGCAGCTCTAGCAGGGAGCCTATTGGCAGAGAGTGGAAAGTAACATAATTACATAAACAAATTTTATTCCAACTCATTTGATTTTTCTTGTTCATGAATGCCAACACAAAAAAAAAAATATATATAGGTATATATATAGGTATATAGTGGTATAAATGTATATGTATATACTACATTAATAACTGTGTTATTTAAATTAAATCTATAAATTATTAATTGTATTTTGTAAGTTTTGGCAAAATGAATGTATAAAATAAATATAAAAATTATATTAAATAAAACAGTTATTATGCCAAAACTTACAAAATACAATTAATAATTTATTATTAATTATATTTAAATTTATATACTACATTAATAAACTTTGTTATTTAAATCAAGTCAACAAATTGTTAAATTAACAAAGTAGATATATTTATTAACAAAATCTATTAATTTATTTAAATTTATTAATTAATTGTCCGTCCTTTAATAATATATAATTACATTTTGTACAAAATTGAGTTCTATGACCATCATTTGTTGTAGTTAAATTATTGTTGCATTTGATACATTTATACATTGGAAAATGTTGAACGGGGTTATTATCAGTTAAATTATTTTTTAATTTAGATTTGGAAAATAAATCTACTCTAGAAGATATTTCAAATGCTTCATTTAATGATGACATATAACATAATATAATTATCATAATCCTTTTAAATAATTAATTTTTCCTAATCTAAATTAATGAGTGTCCCAATATTTATTAAATAATTTTTATTTTCTTCACTAATAGTTAAATCAAATGTACTAAATGTTTCTGGAATATTTGAAAATATATTAATAATTTTTACATTATGTCTATTAACACAATCATATTCGAACATTTTATTAGATACACATGAAATAATTTGAGTAATATAATCTTTAATATTAGTTATAATTTGAGAAGAATTATTACTTTCAGAATCATAGTATAAATTAAAACATAATATTGTTCTGGCATCAAAATTAATTTCATCTTGATATATTGATAAATGAATTAATGGGTTAACAAATCCACCATCTATATATGTTAAACCTTTATATTTAACACATGTAAATATAAATGGTAAAGACATTGATGCTCTTAATGCTATCATAATTGGCATATCTGGAAAATTTTTATAATTAAAACATGTTCCTTTTTTAGTGTTTAAGCATGTTGCATCCATTGTTAAAATAATTCCTGTTCTTTTAAAATGTTCAGAGAATGTTATATTTGTGTCAAAATTTTTATATTTTAATAATGAAGAAAAAAATTCATGTAATTTACTAAAATTATCTAAACCATAATCATCTAATAAAGTTTCAATATTAATTGATTGATTTTCCAAATATGAAAAATTAACTAATTTATTTTTTAAATCATCATATGTAAATCCAATTGAATATAATAAAATAAATAATGCTCCTATTGATGACCCAGACATGTAACGAAACTTCTTTCTCATATCTAATTCATCTAATTTCTTTATAACACCTATATAAGCATATCCTTTTGAACCACCTCCAGAAAATACAAGTTTATCATAAATTACTTTTTTATTTTCATTTAATTTATTTTCATTTAATTTATCGTCATTTAATTTATCGTCATTTAATTTATCTTCATTTAATTTATCTTCATTTAATTTATCTTCATTTAATTTATCGTCATTTAATTTATCGTCATTTAATTTATTATCCATTAATAATATAATAAATAACTAAATATTTAAGTTATTTAATAATAAATATAAATGTAAATATATTAAATACAAAGTAACATTCTAGCTAAAAATAAATTCCTAATTTTTCAACTAAAAAATCATTTCCTATTCTTTCGAATTTGTTTTAATAAGTGTTTTCTCATTTTACGCTTGTATTCTAATAATTCAAGCCTTGCTTTTCGACATGCCATATTGAGTGCAATACGTCTTTCCTCTTCACCTTTATCATATTCAGCGATTTGTTCACGTATAGATTCTTCCTCTTCTTCCATTTCCTCAATTGTGTCATGGCCGTCAAGGAAGCTATCAAACATTTCTTCAATTGCTTTGGCATCTTTATTTCCAAACTCGTCCATTATAAGTGGCTCAAGTTCAGATACATCAGCTTCCACATCGCTTAGAGACTCACTATCATTGTCAACTCGGTGTTTTACTCCAGCATCAACATCAATAGTAATTTCTTCTTGAACATCAAAAGACTCAGGAGAAGGAATATACTTTTTATCCAACATGGTCCAATCGATTGGCTTCTCTTCTTCAGATATAATGCTTGCAATGCAAACAGGCTCGTCAATGACAACTACGGCAACAGACATGTTACTTAAAAATAGTTATTATTAGTCCAAAAACGGATAATTCAATTTTATTGATCATTTGATATCAAAATCATTTGATATCAAATTAATTTCATTTAAATGAAATTTAATTGAAAATAATATATTAATGGCAAATGATCCACCAAAGCTTGATATTAGATCACTTCATTTAATACATCAAAATAAAACTTCTATAAAAGAACAAACATTTAATGAAATATTAAAATTATGTCATAATAAAATTACAAAGACAAATAAAGAATTAAAACAATATGAATGTTTATATTTACCACCTATTACTATGTCTGGAAGACCTGTATATAATTATCATGAATTAATTAGTTTTATCATAATAAAATTAAGAGAAAATGGATTAAAATCATATTGGGATAATATAAAAAAACATATATATATATCATGGAAACCTGAAGATGTATCATGTAACAATTACGATGATAATAATGAAGATGATGATCTTGATAGTATATTTAATCTATCTGATAATATTAAATTTTTAGAAATAAATCCTGCAGAATCAAATAATACAAAGAAAGGTAAATCTAAAAAAAATAAAACAAATCAAGTAGAACATGTAGCATTTGTAAAATATGGTAATACAGATATTACAGATATTCTTCCAGTTAATTTAGGTGGGGACACTCGTGGGGACACTCATCAATTTAGATTATAAAAGACCGCAATGCGGTCTTTTATAAACTAAATTGATTCGCGTCCCCATAGCCCCTCAGGTGGGGACACTTGCTCATCGAACCATCACGCCTAACGGCGTTCAGGTTCTCTTCGCTACGCGTCCCCATAACCCCTCAGGATTATGTGTAAATTTTATAAATTGTATCGCCGCGCGCGGCGATACGCATTATAAATTCACACTAAACTATTTAGAAACTTTTGTATACAGTTGAATACATTTGAATATCTTTGAATACAGTTGAATACATTTGGGTATCTTTTAATACATTTGGATGCATCCAAATGCGTTTGAATTTGTTAAGGAAATTTAACAAATTGTTATATTTAAATTAAATAAATTAAATTAATTTATTTATATATATGTTAAAATTATCATTGTATAAACTATCTAATTTTTATAATACAGATAAGTCTTCTAAAAGTGTATCATTACCAAAACATGCTAAATCTCCTAAGAAAGCAACATCACCTAAGAGTGCTAAGTCACCTAAAAGAATAACATCACCTAAGCGTGCTAAGTCACCTAAAAGAACAACATCACCTAAGCGTTCCAAGTCACCTAAGAGATCAACATCACCAAATCGTTCCAAGTCACCTAAACGAGCAACATCACCTAAGCGTTCCAAATCTCCTAAGCGAACAACATCACCAAAACACGCCAAGTCACCTAAAAGATCAACATCACCAAAGAGAGCAACATCACCTAAATCACCTAAACGTTCCAAGTCACCTAAAAAATCAACATCAACTAAACGCACAAAAAATAATCTAGTAAAAAAGACTTATTTTGGTGGTAGTAATATACCACTACCATTATCTAGAGAAAGAAATGATAATATAAATAAAAAATTGGCTAAAAAGAATTTAGAAAATATGTCACGTAGAGAAACTACAACTGATAGAGATAATTCAGATAGACAACATCAATCTAGTGAATTATTAGATGAGACGGATATAGATAATGCTCTTCAAGAATATGATATCATAAGTAGTGATGAAGAAACTGAATAACTTATATTTATTTTTGACAAATCATATTATAAATTAATTTTTTAAGTTTTCTCAACAAATTCAAATGTATGCAAAGGAATTCAAATGTATTCAAATGTATTCAAATGTATTCAAATGTATGCAAAGGAATTCAAATGTATTAAAATGTATTCAAATGTATACAAAGGTTTCTAGATAGTTTAGTGTGAATTTATAATGCGTACGACCGCTTGTCGGTCGTACAATTTATAAAATTTACACATAATCCTGAGGGGTTATGAATGTCCCCAATTGGATCTATTTACAGCTTTATACATATCTGTACTTCCAATTAATTCTAAATTAGAATTATTAATAATTCTTTTAGTAAATGCTGCATCTGTTTTACTATCTTTGTCAATAGCAGTTAGATGAACTATAGATTCAGCACATGGAATTAATTTAGCAACAATAGGAAATATTTCCATTTTATAATCTCCTTGTAAACAACTACAAATTATATGTTTATCAAATTCATTTGCTAATTTATTTAAAACCTCATGAGCATCATGATAAAATTGTATTTCATCTATATAAAAATATACAATATCTGATATATCAATATTTTTTATTGTATCATTAAGACTATTACCTGATGAAATTATAATATCTTTGTCAATTGTTATTTTATTATGTGTGCTAATTACTGCATTGTTTGTATATCTTGTATCATTAGAATATTTAATAATTATTGATTTTTCTCCTGTTATATCTGATCTACTCTTTAATCTTAATAATTCACTTGTTTTCCCAGCATACATAGGACCAATAATTAATTTAATACTTCCTTGATACATAACTAATTTAATTAAATAAAATTAAATTTAATTAAAATTAATTTTAATTAAATTTAAATCAATTTCTTAATTACATTGTAAGACTTTCATCATATAGACCGTTATAATTTTCTTCTTCATGATTTGGTTCATTTGGTATATCTACATCTAGTAATATTCCTTCTCTTCTTATAGAAGAAAATGGAGCGAAATTATATCTTAATCTATATATCCTTTTTTCATTAATAGTACCACATATAGAATCTTCTAAATCATTTAATAGCCCTAGAAGTCCTATATTATCTTGAGTAGATAAATTAAATTCTAAATCAAAAATTACAGTAAATTTACTATTTCTTCTATTTATTCCTATAAAAAATACATTAAAAATTGGGTTTTCAATATTAGTATTATATATATTTTCTATATGATCATTTAATATATTTATAATATTACCTTTAACTTCTTGTTCATTATACTCTTCTTCATTAAAACATGAAACAGTTATATTTGTTCTTAAAATAAAATATTTTGTTCCTCCTTTTTGTAATATTCTTTTAAATAATTTTCTTCTTTGTGAAGAAGATTTTTTTTGAGATGTTGTTCTTCTTGAAGAATTTGTTCTTCTTGAAGAATTTGTTCTTCTTGAAGAATTTGTTCTTTTAGGAGATGTAGTTCTTTTAGGTGACTTACCTCTTTTAGGAGATGTAGATCTTTTAGAAGATTTAGCTCTTTTAGGAGATGTAGATCTTTTAGGAGATGTAGATCTTTTAGTAGATGTAACTCTTTTAGGAGATGTAGATCTTTTAGGAGGCATATATTAATATATATTTTAATTAATTTAATTAAATTAATTTAATTAAATTTCTTATTTAATTAAATTAATTTAATTAAATTAATTTAAATCTGCGTCTAATAAACCATTATTACCGTCGTTAGTATATAATGGATCTATCAATACTTCTCGGGTCCCTGAAGGTGGACGTTGAAGTGGACGTTGAAGTGGAGGTGGAGGTGGAGGTGGACGAGCATAATATATTGATGGATCTATCAATACTGCCATTCTTTTTAAAATTGAAGGGTCCTCAGCAAGTAACTTTTTTGATGTTTCATTAAAATAATCATTACTATATTCAAAAATATGATCTTTTTTTACTAAACTATATTCTTTGTCTTGTATTAGATCAATTGCATTAAATTTAAATTTTACATTATCCATATTTATGATGTGATTTTGATCTTTTACTAAAGAATAATTAAATCTAACATATATATCTTCTCTAGAAACTGGTTTTTCTATCTCTTCTGTATTTTCAAATCCAAAAGCTCTATCATTTTTATTATCATACTCTTTTTTAAACATTGTATTTATATTTCCTATATCTAATACAAATTCAATATCTATAGTGTTATCATCAATTAAATCAAAAAATGTAGCTATACAACCACTATTAAACCATTTCATTGATATATCATTTAAAATAGTCATTATATTATTAAAAATATTTAATGTAGATTCGTCTCTTTTTTTTGATAAAGATATATTTGCACTCAATGATACAATATTAGGATATAATAGAGGATTACTATCTGAGTATTTTACTCCTCCATATTGTTTGTAAATATTTTTTTTATGAGATGTAGTTCTTTTAGAAGGTTTAGGTGACTTAGCTCTTTTAGGAGATGTAGTTCTTTTAGAGGGTTTAGGTGACTTAACTCTTTTAGGAGATGTAGGTCTTTTAGGAGACTTAGCTCTTTTAGGAGATGTTGTTCTTTTAGGAGACTTAGCTCTTTTAGGAGATGTTGTTCTTTTAGGAGGCATATATATATATTTAATTTAATTAAATTAATTTAATTAAATTTCTTAATTAATTTAATTAAATTAATTTAATTTAATTTAATTAATTAATTTAATTTAATATATGAATACTAATAATAAAAGATTATTATTATTTATATTTGGATGTATAGGTGTACGTTCATTATTCGCATATATTGCAAAAATAATAAATATTAATTATCTTCCATATTTAGGATATTTAGCAATAATACCAGTTATTGGATGGTTATATATATATTTTACTGGATCTAGAACTACAGGTCCTGAAGTGTTTGGTGATAAAATATGGTGGAATAATTTAAGACCTATACATGCTATTTTATATGGTCTATTTGCATGGAGTGCAATTAATAAAAATAATAATTCTTATATATATTTGGTTATTGATGTAATTGTTGGTTTAACTGCATTTATTTTAAATAAATTAAATTTATTTAAATAAAATTGAAATAAATTTAATTTATTTAATTGAATTTAATTAAATTGAAAATAATTTCAATTAAATTAAATGAATCATTTTATTAATAAATGCAATGAATACAATAATAAAATACAATTATTAGAAAATGAAATAGATATATATGAACAAGAATTTAATAAATTAATGTTAAATAAAAGAAATTATGTTAATTCATTATTATTAAGCGTTTCAAGAGAAAATTTATTGAATAACACAATGATACATATATTTACATATATAACAGATGATAAATATATTAATTATTATATGGATATTGACAAAGATACATCTGAATTAAAATTCTATGAATCATCAACATATAAAAGCTATAGTATAGATGATATGTTATTATTATATGGATCTACAGAAAATAAATTAGATGAAAATGGTAATTTTAATTTAGTATTAGAAAAAATAGAACAATATAAAAATATAGATTTATTTGATAAAATTGAACCTATAATTATGTTTGATAATTAATTTTCCTATGTAACTATGTAACTATGTAACTATGTAACTATGTAACTATGTAACTATGTAAATATGTAACTATGTAACTATATCACCTAAAGGGTTTTCATCATTCATTCTTAATTTTCTATTATCGTCGTCCATTTTAACATCTAAACCAAATAGATCACTTGAACTTTCATCTGTCATTCTAACAGCTCACTTAATAGTTCTAAGTTTATATTTACATCAAATATACCTGTAATAAACTATTTAATTGCATTATCAATTTCTTTTTTATTATCAACTATACTTGCTATTACAAACATTGATACTAAATTATTTGGTATTTCACCTCCTCCTCTTTGATTGCGTCTATTTAATAGATTTCTTCTTTCTAATGCAGTAAGTCTTCTGTGTGTTGATCTTCTCTATGAAGTTGTTCTTTAAGAAGATGTTGATCTTTTAGGATGCATAAATATATATTTTAAATGTCTATTTATACTTTGAAAATATTACGACATAAATTTTCAAAAATAGTAGAATCTGCTTGAGGAGTTACTATATTATATATATCAATATTATCTGACTTACTTTTATATTTTTCAATTTTATTAAAACATTTACAACAAACCAAAATTACAATTATTTTATATTTTAATTGTGAATATTTATTTGAAAGAATTATATCTAATTTTTCAGCATCATCAATATCATTTATAATATTTCCATTATATTCATTATGATGATGAAAAGCATGTCCTTTCCTACAAAATATAATTTCTTCATTACTAGTTTCTAATATATTAATTAATCTTTGACATCTTCTAATATATTTTTCTTTATCTTGATTTAATAAATTATTATTTTGAAAGTCATGATGAAAATATATATCATATTTATTAATTCTATTATTTAATGGTTCTGTAAAAAATTTAAAATTATCATTTATACATTTAGATATACCATTATATGTAACATTCCAATCAAATGGAAATGATATATTTCGTAAATTATATTTTTTTAGAAATTCAGAAATCCCACAATCTACACCTATTGGTATAATCATTTATATATAAATTTATTAAATGTAATTATTTATATATAAATAATTACATTTAATAAATTTATATATAAATAAAATAGATTTAAATTTAAGTTAATAATATTTATCTAATTATTTTATATATAATGGTTGAAATAAATGAGGTATACGGATTAGATTATCAAATGAAATCTATAGATTCTAGAATTAATTCTTTAATTGATAATTTAGGTAATAATATAGCAAACGAACAGTATAGATTTAGATTACATGATACAGCAGATTTATGGAACAATGGTAATAAAATGTCACAAGGAACTGTTAGTAAATTAATAAATAAAGTAATGTCAGTTAACAAAAGATTATATATGTGTCATATAAATCAAAATACAAATGCAATAAATATGATACCTGTATTAATTGCAGGTACTCCTGTAGAATATTTTTATATTGTTGATCAAGACAAAGCAAGAGTATATTTTATTTATATAACACCAAATGAAGTAAATGCCTACTAGTGGGGACACTTGCTCATCGAACCATCACGCCTGCGGCGTTCAGGTTCTCTTCGCTGCGCGTCCCCATAACCCCTCAGGATTATGTGTAAATTTTATAAATTGTACGACCGACAAGCGGTCGTACGCATTATAAATTCACACTAAACTATTTAAAAAACTTCGCAAACTTTGCAAACTTTACAAACTTTACAAACTTTACAAACTTTACAAACTTTACAAACTTTACAAACTTTACAAACTTTGACAATTTAAATATATTAATAAAGTAAATAAATTTAAAATATATTATTTGATACAGTGCTAATTAAAATTATTTATTATATTTTGTAAGTTTTGGCATAATTAATGTATTATTTAATTAAATAAATATTATAAGTTTAATTAAATAATACATTAATTATGCCAAAACTTACAAAATATAATTAATATTTATAAATATTTTAATTTTAGTTTTTAAATAGTTTAATATTCATAATAAATTTATACTAAACAAGTTGAATATATCATTTATTATAAAGTACTTTGTTAATTAACATTAATGTTAATTAATAAATTAATGTAAATTAATTAATGTAAAATTATTAATTAATTGTTATTAATATTTAATTTACATAAAATAAATATTAAATGTTATTAATTTATGTTGATAATTTAAATGTATTTGGTAATTTAGCCAAACAATTAGAGTATGATTTAAACGGACATATAGTTAATAAGATAAATGAAGAAGACAATGTAAATCTATATATAATATTCGGTATGCATAGATTTACTGAAAGTGATATAGTTCCTAAAAATTATATTGTATTTCAATTAGAACAAACTACGTGGAAAAATAATTATTTTAATAATAGATATATTACTTATTTAAAAAATGCATTAGAAGTTTGGGATTATTCTTTAGTTAATTATAGAAATTTATCAAAGTTAGGAATATTTCCAACATATATTAAATTAGGTAAATTAAATATATTTAATTTAGAGACAACTAATTTAGAGACAACTAATTTAGAGACAACTAATTTAGAGACAACTAATTTAGAGACAACTAATTTAGAGACAACTAATTTAGAGACAACTAATTTAGAGACAACTAAATTAGACAAAGAAATAGATATATTTGTATATGGTATATTAAATAAAAGACGTTTAGATATTATTAATAATCTAAAGAATAAATATTCAAATTTAAAAATTATTGCAAGAGAAGGTATATATGGTCAAGAATTATTAGATATAATAAATAAGTCACGATATGTATTAAATATTCATTATAATGATATATCAGAATCAATATTAGAAGCAGAAAGATTATCATATTTAATAAGTATTAATGTTAATGTTATTAGTGAAAGAAGTTGTGATCCATTATTAGATAAGTTATATGAACCTTATGTTAAATATGTCAATATATCAAACATGGAAGAATTAGATATCGAAAAACCTGTACCTAAATTTTTTAAAACAGAATGGCCTTCTTTAGACAAATATAAATCTATTATTAATATAAATGGTTCATATGAAATAGACAATCAATTTAAATTAAATGAAGCTAATACAATAGTAAAAAATGGTAACTTGGTTTTAAAATTACCTCCATATGAAGACAAAGATTTACCACCAGTTTCTATAGTTACTATTACATACAATCGTAAAAAAATATTTCCAAATGCTATTCGTAATTTTCAAATGATTAATTATCCAAGTGATAAATTAGAATGGATAATAGTAGATGATAGTGATGATAATACATCATTAAGTTCAATATTACCAGAAGATAAACGAATTAAATATTATAAATTAAAAACAGATGGTAGGTTATTTATTGGAACTAAAAGAAATTTTGGTGTTGAACATTGCAATTATAATTATATTGTATTTATGGATGATGATGATTATTATTATCCTTTTTCTATATATGCCAGAATTGCTACTTTATTAACTTATCGTGAATATTCATTAGTAGGGGTAGCTAAAGTAGATATTTATGATGCAAAAAATAAATTCTCAGCTAGAGTAGGTAAAGGAACGTATATTTCTGAGGCATCGATGGGATTTAGAAAAAGCTTTTTTAATGAACGTAAATTCAAAGAAGAATCTACACCAGAAGGTGAAGGATATTATTTTTGTAAAGATCGTTATGATAAAATAATAACTATTCCATCATGTTTTAATTTAATTGCTATTACACATAATAGTAATTATACATTAAATGCAAGAAGTTATGAAAAATTTAAAGATGTCGGGAAAAAAGATAATATATTATCTAGTATAGACGATGATAGTAGAAATTTTATTAATAATTTATTTAAGTTAATGTTTTTAACTTAAATTTAAGTTAATGTTTTTAACTTAAATTTAAGTTAATGTTTTTAACTTAAATTTAAGGCTTTTTATTAAAATCATTTTGTACATTTGCACGATGGTCATAATGCCATCTATGTGTATCTAAATTATAATATAATGTATTACTATCTGTAGGAGGTTTATAAAAAAATAAATAATTAGAATGTTTATCTACATAAATTCTATTACATACATCATGTATTAATTTATTATATATTTTATCGTTATTAATAGTTTCTCTTAAATTTTCTAATACTTCATCTGTAAAAAAAGTATTTTCTAAAGTATATTTTTTCCACGGTACATTATCCATATTTGATATTTGATATTTGATATAACTTAAATAATATTTAAGTTAATAAAGTTAATTAATTAATTTAAGTTAATTAATTAATTTAAGTTAATTAAATTAAATAATCTTTCTAAAGTTAATATATCAATTTTATATAATAAAGTATTTTTATCAATATTTAATGATTTATATACATCTAAATTACTAGACTTATCTAGTAATTTAGATGTATCTAAATTATACATTTTTATAATATAATTTAATGCATTAAATATAGTATCATT
>Ga0214919_10009545_pt1 | contig 12492 bp, 9 predicted proteins | sample LL1503_MetaG_FD_177994 | JGI IMG/M metagenome (GOLD analysis project Ga0214919, IMG submission 177994) | Freshwater microbial communities from Lake Lanier, Atlanta, Georgia, United States - LL-1503 | ecosystem: Environmental > Aquatic > Freshwater > Lake | place: USA: Georgia | collected 2015-03-15
CAGTTCGCGCGACATCATCGGCACGCCGCTCATGGCCGTGACCTTTTCGCGGGCGATCAGCTTGAGCGCATCACCAGCATCCCATTTGTACATCAGCACAATGGCCCCGCCGCCTGCGGTGGTCGCATAGGCGCCGCAATTGTTGGCTGTGACGTGGAACAGCGGTGTGGTCAGCAGGGCGGTCGGCCAAGGGATCGACTCTGGATCGGGGGCCGGGGTGTTGGTGGCGCGCTGGATAGCGAGGTTCTGGGCCTGACCGGCAAAGACCATGTTGAACAGGTTGGCGATGCAGCTGCGATGGGTAAGCTGTGCGCCCTTAGGCCGACCGGTGGTGCCGGAGGTATAGAAGATGCAGGCGTCATCATCGGGATCGATGGAGGCGTCGGGCAGGACGGCGGCTGTGGCCTCGACCTCGGACCAAGGGGTCACGCCCGTCGGGATATTGGCGGTGCGAACAGCGACGACCTTGATACCCTTGGCCATGTCAGGCCGTTCAGCCAGGCGGGCAAGGCGCTCGGAATCGACGAACAGGATCGTTGGCGCAGAATCTTCCAGCGCAAATTCCAGCTCGTCTGCGACCCACCAAGCGTTCAGGCCGACAACGGCGACGCCAAGGCAAAGGCTGGCCCAATAGATCAACATCCATTCAGGATAGTTGCGCATGCCGATGGCGATCCGGTCACCGCGCTTAACGCCCTGGGCTGCAATCCAAGCAGCGATCGAGGCGACCTTCTCATGGGTTTGGCCATAGGTCAGGCGCTCGTCCTCATAGACCAGATAGTCGCGGTCGGCGAAGGCGACGGTCGACAGCCAAAAGTCGCGGATGGTCGGCGGCGCGTTCTTGAAGGCCAGCAGGCTTTGCCCGCGCACTTCAATCTCATGGACTTCGAGCGGTGAGCCGGGGCCGGACAGTTCGGCGCGGGCCTGCTTCAATTCAGCGTAATACATAGATCCTCCAGCAATCCAATCTTGGCGTTGGTTTTGTTTATGGTGGCACGAGCAGCAGGGTTTGCTGTCCCGAACCCTTCGATCCCTATGGTGACAAGCCGTTGCGTGTAACGCCAGTCGAAATCGTTACGCGAGCGTCAGGCAGCGGCCGGCAAATGATCTTTTGTGCGCTGCTGGGCCAAAATGGCGATGTCGGCATCGGCAGATAGGCCAAGCGCCTGCATCATTTCATGCCGATCAGGTCCCAATTTCGGGGGATAGGCACCGGCCTTGCTCTTCTTACTCTTGGCCCAATAGCCGAGGATTCGAACCAGATTGGCCGGGCGGCGCAGCCAAGCGTCGGGATGTTCCAGCATATGGAACCCGCGCAGGGCCTCGCGCAGCAGGTTGGTCTCGGTGCGGATGGCCGGACCAATGCCGTCTTCAAAGAAGCTCAGCAGGATGCGGGTACGCAGGCGCGGCCTATAGTCGGGGGTCAGGATCTGCTCGGCCCGCTTGATCGCGCCCCGGTCTTGGCGCTGCATGACATCGAAATAGGGCTTTAGATCGGTATGCAGGCGCTGCTGATAGGCCACCAACCGCGCCTTGGGATCGCTTTGGGCGGTCAGCACATCACGCAGGGCATAGGCCGCCACCGCCGCGAACGAACAGCCTCGGCCATAGAGCGGGTTGGTGCGGATCAGGGTGTCGCCGACGGCGAAGAAGCCGAGCACCGCTGGCACTTCACCAGGTGCAAGGTCCCGCCAGCGGCTTTGCAGATTGCCCATGCCAAACACCTTGCTGACTGGCTCAGACAGGGCCGTGTCGGTCCAGACCTTGAGGCCCGGAATATTGGCGACGATGCCATCCCAAGTCTCGGGATGAACAATGGCCTTGCGCATCTCATATTCAATTTCAGGCGTACAGAGCGTGATCGAGAAGCAGCCATTATCGGCGGGAAAGACGCCAAATTTCAGATAGCCCAGATCGCCCGTGGCCGGAGGATTGTTATCGCGCGACGGCTCAACCTGACCGGGGCGCAGGCGATAGTGGCGGGTGAAATAGAGGATACCGGCGCTCTCGCTGGCCTCAGAGATGGGGGCATTGGCGGCCATGAGCTGGTCAATGGCCGAGCCGTTCTTGCCGCTGGCATCAATGACCATATCTGCCCGCATCTCGACCGGTCCGGTCTCATCCTCACCGCGCAGGCCCGTGACTGTGACAATACCGTCCGCGTTGGTCTCAGAGATCAGGCCCCGGACAAACAGGTTCGACTTGATGGTGATGTTGGGCAGGCGCTCGACATAGCGGCGAATGACCAGTTCTAAGGTCGTGCGCCGACTGGTCAGGATCGACAGGTCAGCATCCTCTTGCGTTGGCTGATAGGTCGGCTTTTGCAGGGGTGACAACATGCCCTCAAAGCCCAGTTCCCGCACCCCGACATCGATCAGTTCTTGGCGAAGGGCCGGATGGTCGGTCTTGATGATGGTGTTCAGGCGCGCCAAGAAGGCGTGGCTTTGACGAAGATGGCCCACACCGCGTCGGTTCCAGTCGTTAAAGGCCTCGTCCGGACTGCCCTGAGGCGGCGGTCCGTCACGCTCAATCAGGGTCAGGGATTTGCCCGTCGGACCCAAGGCGAGTGCGGTGCAGAGACCGGCGATGCCAGCCCCGATCACGAGGATCTTCTCCGTCATATCCAACCCACAGTTCTAAGCGCGACAATCATATGCCGTCGTTCAAGGTGACCTTACCAAAAAGGGCAGCCGTCTGTAACTGAACTTAGATCACATGGGTCGCCGTTCCAGCAACCACGTACCAGGTGACAAAGAGGCTACAGATCAGCGCACCGGGCACATAGCTGTTGGTCCGCCGCCAGGTGAAGGTGGCGATGGTGGCAATGACGGCCATCAGCGGCAAGAACTGGATGGCCACAACGGTGCTGAGTGGATCAAAGCCGGTGAGCAGATGTCCGGTCGCGAACAGGACGCCATAGTCGACGGCGAGGAACACTAGAAAGCCCAGCGCCAAGGCGGCGATGGCCGACAGATATTGCGCGCGGACGCCATCGCCCTGCACCGTCAAGCGGCCATGCAGGTCGCGCAGGGTGACGAGGAAGAAGGCCGTGAAGGGCAGGACATAGATCAGGGCGATCTTGAACTGCTGGGGGCTAAAGAGCTTGAGGGCGACCACCCAGAACCTGAAATCGACGGTGAAGAGCCGGTCCGCGATCATCAAGGACAGATAGCCCATAGCCACCGTCAGCATCGCCACCAGGGCGCTCATGCCCCAGTGATTGTCGAAGCTCTCTTGCGGCTTGGCCTTTTGAAGAGCGCGCATCACCAGAGCGATGGCGGCGTTCACGAGCGCCCAGACAATGACCTGATTGGTGATGGACTGCGGCATCAGGCCGAACGGCTTGAGGAGCAGGGTCACGCCAATGAAGGCCGGGAAGTAGGTGACGATGGGCAAGAAGGCGGTGGTCAGGAGCTTGCGGTTCCAACTGCCATCCCGCTGAGGCAGCGCGGCTTGGGCAGGATGTTTCAGGGCGGCAAAGGCGGGCAGGCTGATCAGGAGTTCAAAGGTGCCGAGCAGCAGAACGACAAACCCGATAAAGCCAATCCCGGTGCCAACCTCTTTCCAGATCCAAATCTGGTCGGAGGCCGCGCGCGGTGTGCCGCCGCTCAAGGTCTGGGCAAACCAGTCGAGGCTATAGCCGATGGCGGCGGTAGAGATATGATCACCTGGATGGGTGACGGGCGGCGTGCTGAGGCGGCGGGCCGTGCCCATGGAGATATCGCCATAGACCTTGCCGGGAACCACGGCGTCAGGGGTGCCGAACACGGCCTTGAGCTTGTCGCTACCGGCCGCGGTATTGGCCTGTCCGACATGCCACATGATTTTCGAAAACTCATCAAACTGACTGAAAACGAGGCCAAGATTGCGCGGCCAGGTGGGCGACCCTTCGGCGGCAAAGGGTGCGCCGGTCGAGGAGCCTTCGAGGACCACAGAGCGATAGGCGTCGGGCATGGCCGCAGCGGCGGCGAGCACCGTCCAGCCGCCCATAGAGTGGCCTTCCAGTCCGATCTGATCCTTGTCGACCATCGGCAGGGTGCGCAGATAGGCGAGGCCATCGGGCCCGCCAAAGCCGTGGGAATAGGCCGCGCCACCACTATAGCCGTGACCGGTCTGATCCAGCGCCAGCACGACATAGCCGCGCCGCGCGAACTCGATGGCAAAGCCGCTCTGGGTCTCGCGGCTGTTAATATAGCCATGGACAGCGAGGATGCCGGGGGCGGGGGTCTTGGCGGTGGCGGTCTTGGGCACATAGAGCAGGGCGCTCATGGGCGTTCCGCTGGCACCGGTAAAGCGCACATCGGTGACGCTGACGCCGCCAGAGGTCTGGATCGTCGCGGCCAGCCAAGAGCCGACCAAAATCAATGCCCAACCGGCCAAATAGAGCCGCCACGACTTGCCCATTTTCATTTCCCCACCTTGTTGCGTCAGTCTGGCCCGAGATGGGGGGAAGTACAATCGTCTATCGGGGAAACAAACAAGGCCCTCACCCTTCCCTCTCCCACAGGGAGAGGGCTAAGACAGCGCGGATAAGCCCTCGCCCCCTTGGGGGAGAGGGTTGGGTGAGGGGGTTGCATCCACGCGCTCTCCACCGCGTTCCCCGCGAAGGCGGAAGGGGATGGGAAACAAGGCCCCCTTCGGCCCTTCGGGCCATTTCCCCCAAAGGGGGAAGATCTTGGTGTTAAATCTTCCCCCTTTGGGGGAAGTACCGGCGAAGCCGGGGTAGGGGGCTCGCATCATCCTCAAAAGTGGGTAGTCTGAGCAAAACCAAAGCGAGGAAACGGTCATGGCTTACGAAGATATTCTCTATCGCGTTGATGATGGCGTCGCGGTCATCACCCTAAACCGTCCGGACCGGCTCAATGCTTGGCGTGGGCAGATGGCTATCGACGTACGTGCAGCCATGAGGGCAGCGAGCGATGATCCTGCCGTCAGTGTTATCGTTCTAACCGGCGCCGGGCGCGGTTTCTGTGCCGGTGCCGATATGAACAATCTGCAGACCATTCAGTCGGGCGATACCTCCGCGCGCTCGTCAGCCGCCGCTGCGCCCGACGCGCCGTTTGACCCAGACAGCCGCAAGGACTTCCAGACCGCCAACTCCTATTTCCCCTCTGTGCCCAAGCCGATCATCGGGGCGATTAACGGGGCCTGCGCCGGGCTTGGCCTTGTCATCGCGCTCTATTGTGACATCCGATTTGCCGCCGACACGGCGAAGTTCACCACGGCCTTTTCGCGCCGTGGCCTTATTGCCGAACATGGGGTGAGCTGGCTGTTGCCGCGTCTGGTCGGCATTGCCAATGCCGCCGACCTTCTCTTCTCCGCCCGCGTGATAGAGGGCACTGAGGCGCAAGCCTTGGGCCTCGTCAACCGGGTCGTGCCGCACGAACAGCTCGAGCGCGAGGTCATGGCCTATGCCCATATTCTGGCCAAGCACGTTTCGCCCCGGTCGATGCGCGAGATGAAGCGGGAAATCTGGAATGGACTGTTCCAGTCCTTGGGCGAAGCGATTGACGATGCCAACCAAGACATGCTGGCCAGCTTTGCCTCGGAGGATTTCAAAGAGGGTGTGGCCCATTTTGTCGAAAAGCGTCCAGCGAATTTCACAGGGCGTTGACGGGTTGGCTTGACCCGCCGCTTGGGGGCGTGAACAACGGACGCAAGGCCGGTTGGGCCTTGCGGAACCTGATCCCATGAGCGTGGCCTTCACCAAGGAAGAAGATAGCGAGGCGGCGGCGAACCTGCCTGATCGTCCGATCTCGTCCCATCCTAATCTGGTGACGGCCAGCGGTTTGGCCCTGATCGAACAGGCCTTAGCTGAGGCCCAAGCGGCCTATGGGGCGGCGCAGGCCGGGGGGGAGATCAACACCGACCGCACCGCCATGGCCCGCGCGACGCGGGACCTGCGCTATTGGTCCGCCCGCCGCGCAACGGCTCAGTTGATCGAGCCGACTGGCGCTCCTGATGAGGTCATGTTCGGACGGCGGGTGACGCTGGACCGCGAGGATGGCCGTCGGCAGATATTCCGCATCGTCGGCGAGGACGAGGCTGACCCGGCCAAGGGGGCCATCTCGTACCTGTCACCGATTGCCCGAGGTGTGCTGGGCAAATCGGTAGGCGATGTGGTCGAGGTCGGCGGAGCCGAGGTCGAGATTGTGGCGGTCGAAAACCTCTAGCGGCCTTCAAACACGGCGGGGCGCTTTTCCATGAAGGACAACATGCCTTCGCGGGCATCGGCGGTCTTGAGCAGCGGCATCAGTTGTAAGAACACGTGATGGACATGGTCGTTGAAGTTTTCCGATAGGCCCATCCGCATCATCCGCTTTGAGGCCTGTACGGCCAGCGGGGCATTGGCGGCAATCTCTTGAGCCAGAGCCATAGCGCGGGGCATGACCTCGGCCTCATCGACCACGATGGAAACCAGACCCATGGCCTCGGACTCTGTGGCATTGAGGGTGCGACCGGTAAAGATCAGTTCCGCCGCCTTGGACCAGCCGATCATGCGCGGCAAGAACCAGGTGCCGCCAGACTCCGGCACGATCCCGCGCTTAACGAAGGCGGCGGAAAGCTTGGCCCCCTTGGCCATGATGCGGATATCGCAGCCCAGCGCCGTATCCAAGCCATAGCCAGCCGCCGAGCCGTTAAGGGCGCAGATGGTGGGCTTTTCCATATTGAACATGACCGTCGGCGGTGTGAATTTCAGGTCGATATTGGTGGCATTATTGTTGCCATTGGAGATGCCGCCTTCGCTCGGACGTGTGACCTCGGTTAGGTCAAGACCCGCGCAGAAGGCCCGGCCCGTACCGGTCAGGATCACGGCCCGAACGGCGGGGTCCTTGTCGGCCGCAAGCATGTGCTCGGTCAGTTGATTGAGCATGTCGCGGCTGATGGTGTTCATCCGCTCTGGCCGGTTCAGGGTGATGATCGCGATATGGCCCTCTATCTTATAGAGGACCTCGGCATTATCGGCATCGTTGGCGGCTTGAACTTGGGACATCTGAGGTTCCGTCTTTAGCTTAGGGCGCAGCCGGCGATGGTGATGCGGTGCATCACGCGGCGGTGGCCGTGATAGTCGTTCTTGGCAAAGTGCCAGCTGGCGCGGTTGTCCCAGATGGCGACGGAACCCGGTTTCCATTGCAGGGTGCAGACATTGTCCTGCGCGATGGCCTGAGCATAGAGATATTGCAGCAGGGGCAGGCTTTCCTCGCGGGTCCAGCCGTCAAACCGGGTGGTGAAGGACGGATTGACATAGAGCGCTTTGCGCCCGCTGGTCGGATGGGTGATGATCACGGGATGGACGGCAAGCGTCTGCTCGTCATGACCCCGGAAAATGCTGGCAATGTCGGTCTTGGCATAGGCCCCGTCATGACCATAGATATGGTCGGCGGTATGGACAGCGCGCATGGTTTCCAGCGTCGCCTTCAGCCCATCCGATAGGCTGTCATAGGCCGCATACATGCTGGCAAAAAGCGTGTCGCCGCCGCTGGGGGGGAGTTCACGGGCCAGAAGGATCGAGCCCATGGCCGGTTCGACGTCATAGCTGTGGTCCGTATGCCAGCCGCCGCCAATATTGACCTTTTGGTTCTCTTCCTTCTGAACCAGTGCGATTTCTGGATAGAGCTCATTGATCGGGAAGAAGCGGTTATAGTCGATCTCGCCCCACTGACGGGCAAAGGCGATATGTTGCTCGGGGCTGAGGTCCTGACCGCGCACCGCAACCACGCCATTCTCGGCGACGGCCGACCGCAGCCAGTTGATTTCGCTCTCACCCAGACGGCTCAGGTCCAAGCCCTCGACCTCAAGGCCGCAGGTGGGGGAAAGGGGACGTACGGAAACGGTATCAGCGAGCATGGAAGGAGCCTTTTTTCGGATCTGTCACAATCACGCTAAGGCCGCGACGGCGATAGGACAATAGAGTTCGTATGGAATTGTAAGGTCTATTGTCTTGGCGCCCAGATGCCCATAGCCTGACGGATGAAGGGGCGATCAGCGTCTCCAACGAAAAACAGATTTGGGAGTGGAACATGGTGCTGCGTAAACATTTGCTCGCGTCGGTCTTTTTAGCCTCGGCCTTGGTGCTGGGCGGCGCACCTTCGACCTATGCCAAGGATCGCCCCACCGACTATGCGGTCATCAAGCCCGTTGCCGCTGCGAAGGTCGGTTTTGACGCCGAAAAGCTGAAGGCGCTTGATGCCGCCATGGCCGCGTCGATCACCGATGGCCAGATCGCTGGCATGACCACCTTGCTGGTGCGCCATGGTCAGGTTGTTGAGTTCAACACCTATGGCAAGGCCTCCATTGCCAAGAACAAGCCGATGACCAAGGACACCTTGGTGCGCATCTATTCCATGACCAAGCCGATCACCGGCGTGGCCATGATGATGATGTTCGAGCAGGGCAAGTGGACCCTCGATGATCCCGTGTCCAAATTCATTCCTGAATTTGACCATCTGACGGTTATGACCGGCCTGGATGACAAGGGCCAGATGATCACCGTTCCGGCCAAGCGCTCGCCGACCATGCGCGAACTGATGAGCCACACAGCGGGCTTGGGCTATGGCCTTGATGACAAGCATCCCGTCGACCGGATGTTCCGTGACCGAAAGATTTTGCAGTCGCCGGGCCTTCAGGCCGCTGTGACCGAGATCGCCAAGATCCCGTTGAAGTTCCAGCCCGGTGAAGGCTGGGCCTATAGCGCGGCAGTGGATGTTCAGGGCTATCTGGTCGAGCGCATGTCAGGCCAGACCTTGGGCAGCTTTATGCAGAGCCGGATTCTCGGCCCGCTGAAGATGACCGACACCTCGTTCGTGGTGCCGCAGGACAAGATGGACCGTCTATCGGCCGCCTATGTTCGCTATCCCGCCGAAAGCCCGCTGGCGGAAACCAGCTCGATCATGGGCTTTGCCGTTCAGGACTATAGCAAGGCCCCCAATATGGAGTCTGGCGGCGGCGGTCTGGTGTCGAGCACCAGTGACTATGGTCGCTTCTCTCAGATGATCCTCAATGGGGGTCAGTTGGACGGTCAGCGCCTGTTGAAGCCAGAGACCGTGGCCTTGATGGGCACCAATGTGATCCCGCAAGCGGTGCTGGTGACCTCCAACGGTTCGACCGCCTCGCGCTTTAATGAGGCCGTGGGCTTTGGCCTCGACTTCATGGTCGTCAATGATCCGGTTATGGCCAAGTCACCGGTCGGTAAGGGCACGATGAGCTGGGGCGGCGCGGCTGGAACCTGGTTCTGGATCGACCCGACCAATGACCTCTATTTCGTTGGTATGATCCAGCGGATGGGCGGAACGGGCAAGCTGGACCTGCGCCAGATCTCGCAAGACCTGACCTACAAGGCACTGGTTGACCCAAGCAAATAGGGTGACAGGGCGCTTGGGCCGTCTTTAGAAGACGGCTTGAGCGTCCAGCGCCAAGGAGGCTGCGCAGCTTGCAGCCATAGGCGTGGCCTTGGCCCTTAGGGCCGCAACCTCTTCACGCGCGGCTTCCAGATCGGCCCGGAAGGCGGCTTGACCGTGCAGGGTGGCGATCAGCGACGCTCCGTTGGTGCGGCCTGCCTCAACGGCGCTGGGCGAGTGGACCCCGCAAACGACCCGGCTTTCACCAAAGGCGCGGCCACGGTTCAGGATGGCGGTGGCGTGGTCAGGGACCAGCTCTGCCAAGATCAGGCTCATGCTCCAGCCCCATGTCGAATGGCCAGACGGATAGTCGGGGCTGGCATCCAAGAGCACCGAGGGTGGCACGCAGATCTTGCCCGCCTCGATCAGATAAGGCCGCTTGCGTTTGAAGACGTCCTTCACGGCGGAGACCTGCCGACCCATGTCGATGGCGGTGCGGCTTAGCAGTGTGTTCAGCTTCGGCGCGGTTTGCGTGCTGAGGTCCATTCCAACAGCGCAGCTAAAACCCTTGAGCATGGCATCTGGCATGGTCGGAACATCGGCCTGAGCCATGGCCCAGCGCGGCGTGCCCTCGAGCGCGCGCGTGGCCCGAAAGACGCCTTGGTCAACCGCCTCGCGAGCCGAGCCTGTCGTTGGCGGTAGCGGCAGGATCTTGGCGGCATCGGGCCATGTTTCCGGGGTCAGGTAACCCGTCGGAAAGGGCGAGCGGGCTGGTGCAGGCGATGGCGTTGTCTGAGCAACCTGTGCACTCGCGGTGCCGGAAAGCCCCATGGCCGTGATGATCAAGATAGACTTTAAGCTGGACATGGCGCGATCCCGGATCGGAGGGTTTGGTGATATTTCGTTGATATACGAGCCTGCCGCGCTTGGCGATTGTTGGTTCAATTGACGGCTGGTCTTCAGCGCACGCGAACAGTTGGATTTTTAGAACCCTATTGATGTCTAAAGTTCTATCCTGCGTAGGTTGCTCCGCCGTAGCCGGGGGGTATAATTAACGTGTTAAATGTGGCTTGAGCGCGGTTTTCCGAAGAACCTGAAAGCGTGCGGCACATCGGAATAGGTTGAATCCCATGTCGGCTAGCGAAATTAGAAGCCTGAGCGCTTTAGAGTACAGTGCATCCACTGCCCGCGTTCTAAATCTACGGAAGGTTTTCGCCGATTATGGTGACGATGATGATTATAAAAAATCACCTTTTTTCGCCAATCTTACCCTCAATCGTTGTTTGATCCTAAAGCACCGTCTACGTGGCAATGAACGGGACGAATTTACTGAATTTCGGAATGTTGCGACGAAGTTGATTGTCCCTATCGATGTCACCGATCTGAAAATGGGAGCCCTTTATGTCTATGTCGGGCAAAGAAATTTTGAAAAAATGCTCTGTAACAGTCTCAACAAGACTGAAATGGATTTGCAACATGATTTAGAAACCCTACGAAGGCTCGATGCTATTCCGACGTTGGACCCGTTCCTGCTAAGGGAGACGCTGGATCGCTTCGGGATTAAGCCCGCCAACTGCTATTTTCAGATTACCGAGGCGGACATCATCCGCATGTTGGCCTTTGTCGAGGAGGAGATTGGCGCCCTGGTGCGGATGTCCTTTGGCAATGATGGCAATGCCGAACAGGCCAGCATCCTAACCAAGAAGCTCTTGTCCAATTCGGGCGCAGCCGACACTGAAGCTCTGCGCCTGACGCTTCACATGGATCACATCCAATATCGTGAGGGCATTTTCTGCTGGAAGGCCTTTTTGTACTACAAATGGCAACTCAAGGATCTCATGCCCAAGGCGACGCGGATCCTGTCTGAGATTGAGAACGTCATCCCACGAGGCAAGGCGACGAGCGATGAAAAGCTCCAAATTTCTGATATGCGCAGCAATATATCACGCAGTTTTAACAAGGCTGTAAAGAGTGTCAGTGACACCTTAGCGATCTATGACAATGCCTATTATATGCTTACCCAAAAAAGTGATCCGCAAGTCTTCAAGAACTTTTTGCTGTCGGCCCCCGAGTTGTTCAAAGCGTTGGGAGAACGCCTGGGTGCGGTTCAGCATCTGCTGAGTTTTTGGCGCTACCGCGTACCCGAAGGCACGCGTCCGCAAATGGCTGCCGAAGAGTTGCTGGATATATTTGGTGACTTTGAAAACAGCCTTGATGTCGTCAATAATCAACAGGAGACCGCTATTCCGCAGATTGATTTGAACGCGGGCGGTTAAGAAACAATCGCGCCGTAGCCTCTAAACAATTAGATTTGCGTCAAAGTGATTTAATAATGTTTAGCCTGTTTAGAAAAAATGATGGGTTTCAGATTTATTGACTTCCAAATTCAAAGATCGAAACTGTTTTGTAGCTTGATTGATGCCTAAGGCAGTAAGCCCGCAGCATATTAAAAGTGGTTTGGATTCCCATTCAATTACCATCTAGACTTGGTTGTGCAGATTAGAAATTAATGGTTTGGTTGAGTTGCAATAGACCAATAGGCATCTCGAGCTTGGTCGACACATCCAACGGGTTTCTGTTCACGATGCATTTCGGCGATCCCCGTAGTCACGATGTTTTAGAAAATCGCGCATCAACCTCGTATTTTCTAAATCTGCTGCAAAGACCTAGGGGCTGAGACTGAGCATGGCCATCGGTGATTTGCGAAGCTTAAGTGCTCTGGAAACCAGTGCCTCTACCGCGCGGGTTTTAAATTTACGCCGTGTTCATGCCAACTTCGCTGACGATCCTACCTATTCCAAAAGCCCATTTTTTCATAATTCAGTCCTTAACCGGTCCTTGATCATCAAGCATCGCTTGCGGGCCAATGAGCGGTCGGAATTTGCAGCGGCGCGCAATGTCGCGACCAAACTGATTATTCCGATCAACGAAAACGATCTTAAACACGGCGCGCACTACGTCTTTGTTGGCCAGAAAAATTTCGAACAGATGTTGTCGGGGAGTATCGACAAGCCTGTTTCGGAACTGGGTCGGGATTTGGAAACCCTAAGCGCGCTTGACGCCATTCCGACCCTGGATCCCTTCCTGCTCCGAGAACAGTTGCAGCGAAACGGTATCACCCCGGCGAGCTGCTATTTTCAAATTACAGATGCTG
>Ga0214919_10009546_pt1 | contig 12491 bp, 5 predicted proteins | sample LL1503_MetaG_FD_177994 | JGI IMG/M metagenome (GOLD analysis project Ga0214919, IMG submission 177994) | Freshwater microbial communities from Lake Lanier, Atlanta, Georgia, United States - LL-1503 | ecosystem: Environmental > Aquatic > Freshwater > Lake | place: USA: Georgia | collected 2015-03-15
TAGATACTTTCTCTTCAGCAGCATCTTTTCCTGCCAAGAATCCGTGTGGTGTTACGATGATTTTTCCATCCTCATATCCCAAACCATTGATGTGGTTTTTCATAACAGAAACTTTTGTACGGATTGCAAACTTAACAGTTCGTTTGTCTTTTGTCGCAGAAATTTTGTTTGTTCCCGCACCTTTTTGATTACCGAATAAGAATACCAAAGATGAGTTTAACCAAATGGCTTCACCACCTTTTGCCTTAATCTTTGGTTGTCCAAATGGATTGTCAGGAAGTTCAACCCAAGGTTGATTAACAATAACCAATGTGTTTTCATATTTTGAATCGGATTTACGAGAACCTGAAATACGTTGGTTGATACCCATTCCAATCTTGTCGGCAAGAACCGCAGCGTTGTGTTGTTTACCACCTTTACCTTCGTAAGTCATCTTACAAGGAACCGAACCTACTGAATCCCAAAGGAACAATAAATCATATTCCAATTCACCTTTTTCTTGAGCATCCAACAAACTATTAATATAATCTGTGATTTGTTCAATGTAAGAGAAGTTGTTATTGAAGATAAAGAATCCATCCCAATCTAACTCTCCTGTTTCGGGGTCAACTACTTCGTCACAATCAAAACCCATAAGTCTTGCGTGTTCAAAACTCCATTTCTGTTCGGTAATAATAAAAACAGGAAGAATATTTTGTTTCTGAGCTGATACGGCCGCTTTTACAAGAGCTGTTGTCTTACCTGTATCAGAGTGACCCAAGAACATGTTTAAGTGTCCTATAGCGGGTCCTGGTAGTCCTACAGCGTCCAAGAAATCTTTACCCAAGTCAAAGTATCTTTGTGGTTTATACTTCGCCGAAGTTGAGAATTTCTTCTTTACTGAATTAAAATCGTTTTTCTTGATTGCCATATGTGTTGTAAATTAATCATGTATGGTACCGTACATGATACCATACATGATGTTTTGTTTTATTAGAACGGTAAGTCCTCAGCAGGTTCGTCAAATAATTGTGGGTCCGCAGGAGTTGCAGGTGCTGATTTAGAACCACCCATCATCATATCTCCTGAATCACCATACAAGTATTTACCTGTTTCAGAATCCCAACGTGGTTCTTCTCCACGAGAAAGTGCTTCCAAATATTCAACAGGTTTTTTAGAATAAACGTCAGCCCAAGTCAAAGCGTCTTTCAACCACTCTTCTTTAGTTGCCGCATTTTCATGAAGTGATGTTGGGTCATCGTGCATGATTGTCTGAATTGATGTGTAATCTTTTCCACCAGGTGTTTTAGATTTAACCAACTGTACAATAAGGTCTCTACCTTTATCGGAGTCAGTAATATCACCCTTTTGTCTCCAAATTGGGATGATTTTGTCTAAGATACCATCGTTCTTGTAATTGTGTTTGAAACGCCAGAATTTTACTCCTTCTTCTTCAGCATCACGGTCAATAACTTTCACGATGTAAAATTTACGTGATTTGTATTGTTTAGCCAATTCTTTGTCAGATTCTTTTCCTGTTGACATAAGTTCTTCATGAACTTCATTCAACGGTGAACGTTCATTGTCGTTCTTACCTGGGTCATAGAATTTTTGCCATTTACCACCCACTTGTAATTCATGGTACCAAACCTCTTTGAAAGGTGAAGAACCATCGGGTGTAGGGAGGATACGTACTCTACGTTGTCCTTGAGCTTGGCCTTGTGGAAGGATACAAGCGAAATACTTTTTCATTCTTTCCTCTTGAGACATTTTGTTTGCGTCTCCGAAAGATTGTGTGTTTTTTTCGTACTGTGAAAGTACTGCGTCAAGTGAACTCATCATAATTTTGTTTTTTAGTTATTTAAGTATAGGTTAATTTTTAGTGTTCGTCAAATTGTTTACCAAATAAAAAAGGGTCACAATGTGACCCCTAAAGTATAGTAAAATTTTTTTTAAAATCAACCCACTCTAAAAGATGTTTGGGTTGGTTCGTCTCCGTAATTGTCAAATGTTTTTTTAACTTCAGATGGAACAATTTGTTCTACTTCATCAGATGTTAAAACATATTCATTTTTACCCGATTTTTCCATATCATCTTGTTTGTCATCAAAGAAATTTGAAAGTTTTTGATTAAATGGTCCACTATCAAGACTTCTTAATTCTAATTTTTCTTGAGCGGTTTTTGGTCTGTATTTTTCAATCTTATCTTCCATTGAATTTAATTTCTCAAAAACTTGGTCCATAGAATTTAACTTACCTTGCATGTCTTCAATTTGTTTAAACATCATGTCAAAATATTCTTGTTGTTTGTTTTCAATATTCTTTTGACTATTAACTAAGTCAGTAATATCTAGCTCTTCACTTCCTGACTCATCATTAGTTGTTTCAGATTTACCATCATTATCAATTTTTTCTACCTCTGAATCTTGGTCAACATCAATCACTTCAGGTGTTGGGATTGGCTCGGCAATTGTCGGGTCTGATTCTGGTCCTGCAGGTGTTGGAGCGTCAATCGGAGCTGGAACATCACCAGGTGCTGGAATAGCATCTTGTTCCATAATGTAAGAATTTATTTTATTGTGTCTTTTAATTTCTTCAATAATTTTTCTATCTATAGCCATTGTTTAACCGTTTAATAATTGTTTAAATCCTTGTGGTGTTTCAACTTGGACTTTTCTATTTGTTTTCATTGTGTTGTCAACTCTCTCTATAAGACCATCTTTTTGTCTTACAGTATAACACTCACCACTGTTTAAATCACAAACTTCAGTGACACCATTTCCTGTATTTTTTTCTGTATATCTTGAGTTTCTTCCAAGATAATTGTCTAAATGTGTTTTAATATCCATAACATTCTTTCTTTATAAATATCATTTATTTTAAATAAGGTTATATGTTTTACAAAGTTGAATAACTTTAGACGCAGAATCAAACAATTTAACTCTTGTACTTTCATTTTGACTCAAGAATGTACCCAATTCTGTTTCTGACGTATAATTTTGAGTTGGCCAATAATATACCCAAGTATAGGCCATTTTAATTGGGGTATTTACTTCATCTTTAATATCCCATTTTGGATATAATGTATACAATAAACTATTAACTGGTTTTGTTGGGTTATAAAAGTAGTTATAAATAAAATCTATAGACTTCTCAAACGATTCAAAAACAGCGTGTGGCGTTGTATAACCATTTTGATTTGTTTTACAAGCATAATTTGTTGTAAAATAAACTTTTCTACCAGCATAATTTATTTGTGGATGTGGGACTCCACCCAAAGGGGTGTTACCTAAATCATGATTATAAGTATATAAAATTTTATCATCATGACCATTAAGATATGCGGTATAAAATACCATAAGTCTAGCAATTGGATTATTCACACGGGTTCTTAATAATTTAGCAAAGTCTGAAATAGATATGTTAAATGATTGATTTTCAATACCTGTAAATTGTTGGTATGCAACATCAGCGACAGTAATATCTTTATAACATTTAATAAATGGTGCTGTGTTATATTTTGTATTAACTTGGATATTATTTCCAATTGTAATTATGTTAACAACTGGTTGTGCCGTTGTAACCGAAGTTTCTTTTAATCTAAACACACTTTGTGCAAGTTCACTCAATAAATTTTGATTTATTGACATGATTTGTTGTGTTATTAATGGTAATGAATATATTGGCATTCTTATACCACTAAAAAAAGTTTTAAATGTACCTGGTTCTATAATGTGTTCTACCGATTGAACCATGTATGGTCCTCTAAACATTGGAACATATCTAAGGTTAAAATATTGTGTTGGTTGAATCATCATGTTACCCATAGCTTCAACTCTACATTCATAACTTCTATTTTTATATAAATTATAAAGGCTGACACTTTGGGTATTTGTTCTTCTTCCCGCAGCCGCGTTTGCCATATCAGCGATAACTTTGTTTGATTCGGTTGTTGCCGCAGCGGGATTTTGGTCAAGTTGGATACTTGAAAATATTGTTTGATTTCTTGTTCCAAAATCAACATTAAAACCAACAATTTTATTTGAAATTCCCCAATCTTTTTTGTTAATTAGATTTACTATAATTGGGTTTGATGCCGGACTTGCGATGTCAAATGCATCTGTTCTCCATCTATAATCTTTAGCTTCTCTCATGTCCAAGTGTTCACTTGGTTTACCTGCGTAATAACAAACAAATTTTGGTTCTGAATATCTTGTATCAACATCTAAATAAGTTGCAAACATTGAATTCGCTAAAGACTCACTTGATTCGGCGTTTGGTGTTACCCCTTGTTTTACTTCACCCACACCCCAAAAATTAACATAAGCTGGTAGTGGCATCATAATAAATTTATTATCGGCAACAATTTGTGAAATAAAATCAATAACTCTTGTATTAACCGATGTGGTTCCCGAGAAGAAATCAATTAATTTAAAAACATCAACTAAAACTTTATCACCAATATCATTGTTTGCTCTATCTAAGAACATAACGTCTTGATATAAAGTTCTTTCTGTTATTTCAAGTCCTGCAATCCATTTATCATTAAACGCTTTAAAACTTTCATACAATTCAACTTTTGGTTGTAGACCATCTATTGCTGAAAAAATTGGTTTTTCCACAGTCTCGGTAACATTTGGTAAATCTTTTTGTAATGAAGAGAATACTTGGTTAATCACATCATTTAGATATCCATTACGTTGTAAATAAAAATTATTTAACGAGTCCGTAAAATCGGCTTTACTGTAAGTATCAACAGGAAACTGACTCCTAAGGTTATATTTTTGGGTTCCAAATATTTTTATTAAAGGGGCAAACGTTTTAACATTTGTTTCTGTAAATTCAACGTTCATTGTTGGGAAAAAGTCAGTATAATAACTTCCATTATTACTATATGCCATACCCACCTCATCAGCAAATCCGACATTAAGATACATGGCGTTCCATGCTGTTGGATTAGTTGCCTGTGATTGGGCTAATGTAACGGTACCACCATCTGTTGGTAATGTATCTTGAATATATGCATTGTATATGTATGGGTCAACAACTTTATATGGTGTTGGTAAAGTTGTAAATGTTCCAAACACTTTTCTATTAAAATTACCAGGATTACCATATTTGAAACATATGTCAGCATTTATAAAATCATTTAAAATAGTTGTCATATTGTTCATTTGAACATTAGCAACTTTAGTTACATAATCAGTTTGATTTATTGTATTATCAACAACATCAATTGTTAAAAGTTTTGTCAATAAAGTTTGAAAGTTTGTATTTGATACTCCAGCAATTAACGCATTACCTATTATATCATCCGCACTTAAATCTCTCACAGATTTACTGAAATTCAAAAATTCTTGCTCAAACGTATCTAAAATTTCTGTTTTAAAAACCCCGAAAATTTCTTCAATGTTTGAATATTTCTGACTTAATTCAAATGAATTTTGTACATTAGTACTATTAACAAATTTAAAATATTCATCATAGTTTGGTTTGGTAATACTTGATAGTTCAAAATACCCATAATTTGGAGCATTCCAAAATGTTCTAACAGAACCATTAAAGATTGCACTATTATTATCTATTTCTTGGGTCATAATAAGACCTGTAGATGAAGGTACAAAACATTCGCGACTTACTTGGTTGTAATTACTACCAAATGAAGGAATAACAACAGTTTTGTTTGTTCCAACATTTTGAAATGCTGGTGATTCTTTTGTGTCAAAACTTACATACCAAGTATTATAATTAAGGGCTCTTGATAAATTATTATTATCAAAACCAAATGGTAATACAATCTGTGACTTAGTAATATAATCCACATTCATTCCTGAATTTACAGCACTTTGCATTTCAGCATCACTATATGTTGTAAACAAATCTGTTCCTGTCATCATATAGTAAAGTTCATTAACAACTTTTGGATAGAACCCAATATTAACAGTTGAGATTGTATTGTTAATACCAAATGTTGATGTAGATGTTACCGATTTTTGAGCTACAATTTTAACAGAAACATTGTCTTGATTTAAAAATGTATATTGTTTTTCTAAGTTGGAACCATTTGGGTCATAAAGTGATGGGACATTTACGTTAGTCCAAACATTTGCATCTAATATATCAATATTATCTGTAATATATTTTTTATAACGGTGCCATATTGAACCATATTTTAATACCCATGCGTATGGTATTTTATGTATTGCACCATATTGTGTAAATGCAGCAAATAAATAATCTAAATCTGTATTTAAATCATTAACATTAGTAATTTCTGAAAGAGCTTTACCAACATTTTTATACTGTTCTCTAAGTGTTGATAATGGTAATGAATTTAATAACAAATAAGCTGGTGCAACATAAGGATACTGTGTCGTATTTAATCTATCATAGTTAATACTTTGTAATAACGCATTTGTAAAAAATGGTGTATTCAACATAGATGTTGTTTGATTCACATCAATATTACCAGTTTTTCCACTATACTGAACAATTGATTCTGTCACCAAATAATTTTTAGTAATATTTCTACTATCATAAAATAATTTAAAATTTGAATTTTCAACTTCAGGCGTTTTTGAAGATAAGAAGTTGAAAGACACAAATGGTCTATTTGTGTTTTGGTCAAAATTTGGTTGGTAATTTGTAATAAATTTTTTATTATCATTAATAAAAATACTATTTGTTGTACTATATCTTGTTGCTAAGTTTTGTTTTGAATTAGACAAATTTTCTACTGACCAAGTATTACTTACAAACGGATATAAAGCTAATAAACTTGTAGTATCGTTAGACGTACTACTATCCAAATATTGTACAACGTTTTCAAGAGATTTTACATTTTTTGATGTGCTTAGGCTACTTTGACTTTGGTATAAAGCACCACCATTTAATAAACTATAATCTTGTGTTGTTATAGTCCTCATATATTCAGATGTGAACTCACCTCTAATAAATTGTTGCCAACTTGGACCTGTACCATCATTTGAAATGTTCCTAAGTATTGCCAAATAATCCGTTGAATTAAAATTAAGATTTTTTAGAACCTTTGTAAGAGATGGGCTTGTACTTGCTAATGACGTTGTAATATTTGTTACTTCAATATCTGACAACGTTTTATAAACCGATAATTGTTTTGATGAGTTCTTCGCAATACCATCATAATATACCGCAATTAAAACTCTCTCATATATTTCATATAAAAATTTAACAGTTTGATAGTTAGAATATGGTATATTTGTCATCGGAAAATCAACAGCATTTATTGATATCCTTTGTATACTTCTTCCAGTATCTTGTGAACCTGTTGGGGTAATTGTTGGTGTTATTCTTTGAGCCAAACCTTTAATATATTCTTCAACAAATTGTACTTCGGGCCAAATGTCAAAATTATTTCCTCGTGTAAACGCCACTTCACGAGAGTCACCCAAATATCTTATTTCAAATTGTTCACCTGTTGGTGAATTTGTTTCAACAAAATAAAGAGGCCAAGGAAATATTGGTTCAGTCGCAACAGTATTATTATTGTTTTGTTGGACATAATTTTTACTTTCAGTTGTAGTACTTGATTTTGCACCATCTACAACAACCCTTTGTCGTATTGGATTTAATCTTTGTTTCCAAGCTTCAGTATGAACATTATCTAATAATCTAATAAACGCTTCGGCGGATGCAAATATCATGGCCATAATGTTTCTTAGAGTTGGTTTAAAACCTAAATTACTATCACCTTCAATTTTTTTCTCCAAAAATAAACCTAATTCAATTATTACTTGTTCTTTAACTTTAGAAATTTCAGCATATGTAAAATCAATAATTTTATTGAATGTTGATTTACCTCTAAAAGTACCATCAAACACAAAATTATAAGTTGGGAAATTAGTGGTTGATGCATTAGAAAGAACAATTGGTATAAAGAATTGTGATTCTTTTGAAATTAATGCTTGAACTTCACCGGGTAAAGGTTCTCTTTTCTCTCTTACTAAAAAAGTTTGATTCCAATCAATATCTAATACTGATAAACTTTTTCTAACACTATCGGCAACATTTAATGTGGTTGTTCCTACAGCAATTTCTAAGCTTGATAACGTATTTATTTGAGATTGGGTTGTTTTTCCGTCTATAATATAACTACCGTTTTTACCTAAAGTTGCATTACTAGCCAATTCTGCTTTATACCCACTAACAATCTTTTTTAGTTGATTGTATGCGTTAAGTGATAATTGTTTATCATTTATAATATTTGGTTTATAAATGTATGTAATAATATTTGACTCACCACCCGTATTTTGAGTATTTAAAACAAATATTTTGTCTTGGTCAATATACTGTCCAAACCAAGAATTAACATCAGATGAAAGAACATCATCTCTTAATGATGTTAAATAAGAGCTATATGTATTAATGTTTGTTAATGGTGTAAAATCCGCTTCACCATAACTTTTATTTATATTTTCTTCAAGTCTAAATAACCTATTTCTTAATTCAGGAAATGACAACTCGGGTAAATTTTGGTCAATTAAACCTTGGGCTTTATACAACTTATAAACTTTAGTTATTTCTTCTTGACCTTTTGTACTTCTTATTGATTGTGTTAGATTTAAATTAGGATTACCATTTGAATTATTACTATCAATTGCTGCGTTTACAGAACCTGTTTGTGGTGTTGTTGTTGAAATTCTATAATCGGTTGTATACATAAATGGTAGTGCAAACAATGCTCCCATTTGTAGTTCGGCTAAAATAGTATATTTGTATGAATAAAATTTTAAATCAACTCTATAGTTTCCTGTATTACTATCAAAAGAAGTTGAAAAATTTGTCATTATAAGTTGGTACTTAACCGCCTTACCATAATACCCTTTTAAAGTTAAATAAAACGTTGGGTAGGGTAGGTTAAAGAATGCCGCATATTCAGAATTTTCACCTTTTTCAAATAGAGCCCTTCCTTGTACATCAACAAGAGTAATATCAACTGTAGGTGTTAAACTTCTAGTGTTCTTTATCTTAATTGATTCAATACCTAAAAGACCAGTGTCAACCCTATTTGATGTGTTTTGTTTAACATAAAAGTCCTCAGTTTTGTTTTGTTGGCTTATATTATTTAATTGTGGTTGGTTTGTTCCCTTACCACTAACACTGTTTAAACCAGTTATTTGGTCAAGATACTTATTAGATAACATAGTATCACCATTTGGTCTAAGGAAGTTAATAGATGCTATTGGCGTTGTTTGAACCGCATCATTAAATCCCGCACCAACAACAAGTTTACTTCTTGGAATCATTTTTGCTTCCAAATTGGCATACATTACCAAATTTTCAGGATGAATTTGTCTTTCACGAACAGTTCCGTCTAAATTAACAACTTTGTTTGGGTCAATTAAGCATATGTTCTGATAATCTAATTCAACTAATATATTGTCGTTAACTTGTATGTTATCTGCCATAATAATAGAAATAATTGTCTAAACCATTTTTATAGTCTTGTAATGAAGATATAAGCGGATATGGTATAGTCAATATGGAATTGTTAGGTATATTCCATTCTAAACCACCATATTGTGGATTTGCTTGTAATATTAACCAACCAAAGAATGGTGTACCATAATATTCTTGTGAAACTTTGTCCAATCTACTAAAACCTGTTCTATAAACATATCTTTGGTCTGATGTTTTGGATGGCAACGGTGTAAATGGAACAACAGTTTGTTCTCCATTTATTAAGAATTGTTGGTATCGGTTATAATATGTATCCATTACAAGAATTTACGTTTAAGATTATATGGGTTTTTTAATAAAGTGTCGTTTTTATTACTATATATATTTTGTAAAGAATTCTTTATTCCACTATTTGCTGTTGGATTTTCTTCAAATATTGTAATTCTATCAAGTGTAGTTCCAAATGGTGGTGTATATTTTTCAAATTTAAGTCCATCAACACTAGCTCTATAATTAACAACTAAATCTTTACCCAAAACATTTAATTTTGTCCATAGACCAAATAAAGAATCACTTCCTGTTGAATAATAAAATTCAACCGCATTCAAGGTAACTCTATCTAACCCTTGTGTTAATGCAGAAATAAAATTAACCCTATCAAATAATAAGGCTTTACTCATTAATGTATACTCTCTTTGACTATATTCACCAAACGTAAGAAAAGTTGGAAATGTTGGTGGTGGTGTAAATGTTCCTGGTTTATCTGTTTTATAAGATGTTGGTACATATAACTTTGCCTGTTCTAAAAAATATAAAAATGCCGAATTATCTTGACCAATTTCATTAAAATTACTTTTAAGGTAATCTAAACTATTAACAACTGTACCATTTGGTGCGGTTTCTGATGTGCCAGTAATTGAATATATTATGGCAATGTTTTGTTTATCTAATTTACCATCCACACTTCCTTTTGTTACAAAATTTAATCTATCAACATTGTAAACATACACTTGTTGTACATTCACTAAAGTATTTACATCAACTGTTAAATCATTTAAAAATGAGTTTTTATAGGTATTAACATAGTCAGTATAATTCTTTTTAAATAATCTTTTTTGAGCATCCGTAATGCTTGGATTTGTAAAATATTTAGAAGAAAATATAGTCAAAGTTTGGTCTTCTACATCTTGTAATAACGCACTAAAAGCCGTGTTAGTGAATTGTTGAGTTTGTTGTGGTTTACCCCAAAGTGGAATATCAGGAATTGCATCTTCAAATTTACCAGTGTTGTAAGATTGATTGTTATTTGAATTTGAGTTTATCATAGATAACATTCCATAGTTATACTTTGTTAATACATTTTCAAATGTGTTAACGGTTGTGTTATAATAAGTTTGTGTTTGCGATACAAACTTATTCATAAATGGTCCATACTTTAAAGTACCAGTATTTCCACTTGCTGTTGTTCCTGTAATTGTTTGTATACCAATAGTATTTCCACCATCAGTATTTAATTGGTCATCAAGATTAGTTAAACCAACTGTTGGTTGTTGTCTTTGTAACGCATTAACAATTTCTTTATCAAGTTTACTTGTGTCTTCAGTAGCCTCAGCTCTTTCATCATACATTTCTGTATTGGCATAATAGTTAAACGTCAAAGCGTTCTGTAAGGTATCAATTGGGTTTTTAAGACCCATACCACCAACAAAGTTAAATGATAATGTAACATTCACCAACATCGGTTGGAAACCAATGCCTTCAGGGTTCATGTCCCATGTTTTTTCATAATCAAAATTAACACCTGTTGGTATTATCTTAGAGTTATAAAAATCACCCACTCTTAATACTAAGACTGGTGGTGCCCCAAATGATGTATTTAAAGAATCATTATATAATTTTTCACCTTTTGGACCTATGGTTGGAATTGTATCACCAGGTCTTGTACATTGTTGTAAGAAAGTTAAACGAGCGTTTAATCCTTCTGGTGTCATTGAATGAAATGATGGTTGGAAATATTTTAATTTTTCTTTAATTGAACTATAAATGAACGGGTCCGTAGACTTCATCACCTCAAAATAATCACACTCATTTAAAAGATATCTTAATAACTTTTTAGATGCACCTTTATACAAATCTTGAGTAGGTTGTGGTACTGGTGGTTTTGGTTTAATAGGTTGTGGGTTGTTAACATTAACAACATTTGGTGCCGGGTTAGATGGTGATGGATTTGTTTCAGGTGATATTACGGTAATATCGGTAATTAATACCGCTCTACAAGCCATAGCATTTGTTGAATAAACTCTCAATGGTGAACCTGGCGGAAAATCTTCCGTACAATTAACCGAACCAAATGTTCCAGTCTTTCCTTTTGGAGTATTAATTGTTACTTCTTCCCCAACCGCATTTGGAGATATTAATATTTTGGTTCCAACATAATCACCCAATGTGTTTGTTCCATCAAACGGATATGTTTTTAAAAATTGTGTAACAGAATCAATTCTTCTTAATGAAAGATGTTTGTTGTATACCTTTTTTTGTGGTGACGAAGCACTACCTTGTAATTGTAAAATAATTTGTGCAACTTGATTTTGTTTTAATGCGTTATACATTTCACCCATTAATTTCAAAACTTTTGTAAAGTTGTCTTGAACAATATCAGTAAAAAATGTTGATGTTGTTGCCGATGTTCCAGAAATACTACTATATAATTGTTTATTAGTAATTGATGTATAGGCGTTATACGCAGTTTGGAAATTAGTTGATGTAGTATCTTGTGGGTTTGTGCCAGGAATATCATTATCAAAATAAAATCCTAAATATTTGTATGCATCAAGTGTAAGTTGTGGTGTTCCAGCAGTGGTTGCACCCCCTGTTACACCACCAGTTCCTTCATCAGGATTAATACTATTAAAAGCGTCTGTGTATTGTTCGTTGGTAAGTTGTGGATTGTTAAGTAATTCTTGCCACGCTTGTAATTCTGTTAGTGGAACTGTGTTATAAATTTTTGCTAATTCATATAAGTCATATTTCTTACATCCAGCAAAAAATGAATCAACAATTGAGTCAACTTTTTC
>Ga0214919_10009547_pt1 | contig 12490 bp, 15 predicted proteins | sample LL1503_MetaG_FD_177994 | JGI IMG/M metagenome (GOLD analysis project Ga0214919, IMG submission 177994) | Freshwater microbial communities from Lake Lanier, Atlanta, Georgia, United States - LL-1503 | ecosystem: Environmental > Aquatic > Freshwater > Lake | place: USA: Georgia | collected...
AGGCGGAGTAGCTACACAGGTAACAACTACCCCAAGAGGTGCTAACGGACGCAAGGGCGGAGCAGGTGGAGCAGGCGGTGGTGGTGGTGGATATCCATTTGGTGGAGATAGCCAAAGAAATCTTGACGGCGATGATGTTTATAATATAGCACAGGGCGGATTTGGCGGCCAGAACTATGCTAACGCTACAGTAACATCGAGCTCGTTAGTAGCAGGATCTGGGACAAATCCGGGCGGAACGACTAACGGATACTATCCAGGAAAATCACGCGGCGTGGCTACTTTCGATGGTTGTGTAATTGTCGTATTCCAAAAATTGTTCACAGCATGGATCAAACAAGCAGGCGCATGGAAACAGGTAACAAACGCTTATATCAAAACCCCAGGCACTTATTATACTACCGGAACAGGTGCAACTGTCACAGTTCATTCACCTGGATGGAAACAGATCGTCCGTGGTTGGATGAAGAAAGATGGAGTATGGAAAGACATCTCAACTCCCTTAACATTAGAATCTTCAGCAGTCGCAACAACTCCAAGCACTCGTGCAAGGATCAATATTGTAATCGCAAGTAATACTACCAGTTACAATCTATTAGACACATTAAACAGCCTAGGCACTTACTATCCAGGATATTCAGATATAACATTAACTATTAACGCTGGGGTTACTGTAGACAGTGATACCGCAGGTGGTGCAGCATTAACAGTTGATGGGCTAACATCAGGCGACACGTTAATTATTGTCAATAACGGAACTATACTTGGACGTGGTGGTGCTGGCGGCGCTGCTGGTTGGCTTAAAACTACCACAGTGGGCAGTGGTAAAAATACAACTACATCAACATCAGTGCAACCAGCTTACCCAGGCGGACCTGGTGGAACTGGTTTAGCGATCACCTATGTAGCTACATTAGAAAATAACGGTAACATCTACGCAGGTGGCGGTGGTGGCGGTGGTGGTGGTATTAGCTACAACGGCACAGGTGGAGGCCAAGGTGGCGGTGGTGCTGGGTATGGTCCGGGTGCTAACGCAGGCACAGCTACTACAGGAGGCGCCGGTGCAGGTAATGGTGGTGCAGGTGGTACTAACGGTGCCAACGGTACATCAGGAACCAACGGATCAACGGTTACAGTAGTAAATTCAAATGGTAAAGGCAGCACAAGTGTAGCAGGATCTGCTGGTGGTGCCGGCGGTATTGGTGGTAAAGCTATTGCTGGTTATGCAAAACTAACTGTCACTGTGACTGGTAACATAGTTGGTCCAAAAGCATAGGGATATTGATGAGCAAGATTTCAATCAAAATAGTAGAAGTAGATCAAGCAACACAGACTATAGCAGTAAAATACTCCAGCGAGAACAGCAAAAAATCCATAGATGAGTATCCTGCTGTGGCATTCCAATTGACCAATTTTGGTTCTAAAACTCCTGAAGAATTCATTGACGCGATCCGCCCGCAGATAACGCAATATGTCCAACAAAGGGATCTATTAGAATCACCACAAGAACATGTAGATCTTGCCACATGGAATGGCCTTAGTGTTGAAGTAGATGCACATGTATTTGAATTACCTGAACCTGCAAGCCCTGCTCCAGCACCATTCGCAGCATTAGAAAATCCAGAAGTAATCTTATGATCCTAAACAACGCTATCAATGCTGGCGGATTTATCTACTGCATGGCCTACTTTGGTCCGCATGAATCTAATACATATTTTAACGACGGTGACGGACACTATCATCAGTGGATCTATATAGTAGAAGGTAGAGGCAGTGGAACTATAACTGCCACACCAGATGGTGAAGTCCTACGCTATGAAGATGGTGACAGCCAAGGACAGTTAATAGATCTCAGTCCCACACGAGGCCTATATCATACAACCAAAACACAAGACGTTAGCCTTACTACTATGATGTTCAATCCCGTTCCTGCAGATAGAGTATTAGCTGTAGAAATAGTCAAAGGTCCTGCAACCAAAACAGTTACAGCCGTAGAAAAAAGAATCACTGTGGTCTGCGTCACTGGACCGATTACAGCCAACGACAAATCGCTTGCAAGCCTACAACACGCTAAGATATTTCCGGGTAAATCTGCTGAACTAACCCTACCAGAAAACACAGTCTGCGCACTGGTGTCTGATAAGTAATAGTAGCATATTACTTAGGATTTCCAGTGGAACAATACGTAGTCACAGGCATAGGCATATACAATAGCCTCGGCAAAACAGCAGAAGAAAGTTGGCGTAATCTATTAGCAGGCGAGTCAGCAGTTCGCCAAATCAATTGGCCTGAAGATGATCCCACTCAATATCCCGCAACTCACGCAAGTGTGGCCAAAACACGCATAGCGGCTCCAGCTGTAAAACTCACAGAAGATGACCCGCATCCAGAACATTTTGATTACGGTTGGCGCCATTGGGATCCTAACACACGTGCTTGCCTAATGTCAGTTGATGAAGCAGTCAGAGATAGCGGATTAGTATCTACCCGCACTGGTGTTATCATTACTACGTTTGGTAGTGGCACAAGTCTACGCTTAGACTTGTTTAATGCCATTGACAAAGGTCGCACCAAATATCCTCCGCGTAAGGTCCTAAACATTGGATTAGATTTTCCGGCCGCACAAGTAGCGGCCATATATGGATTTGCGGGAACTAACACTGCTATGGACAGTGCCTGTACCACAGGTATTACCAGTATTGACTATGCTATTGCCAGTCTTAAAGCAGATCCAGAATTGGATGCTATGGTAGTAGGTGGTGCTGATCACCTATGTGAACCCATCAATATATTTTGGTTCCAAAGTCTCGGAGCATTATGCCCAAGTGATGACCCAGCGGACAATCGTCCTTTTGATGTTAATCGTAAGGGTTTCGTTATGGGAGAAGGTGCCGCAACTATGATCATCGAACCATTGAGCAAAGCAAGAGCACGTGGTGCAAAGATCTATGGTGCTATCCTCAGCACAAACTTATACACACTGTTTGACAGTGACACTAGTCCAGACCCTACAGGTATTGGTGCACGCACCTGTGTGCAGACAGCATTAGACAAAGCCGGAATCACAGCCAATGATGTTGATTTTGTTAATGCTCACGCTACCAGCACACCCGTAGGTGATGAGATAGAATTTAATGCCATGGCCAACCTAACACCAGGAAGGACTATGGTCAGCAACAAAGGACAAATTGGACATAGTATGAGCACTGCTGGTATAGTTGAAACTATCTATACTCTACAGGGTATGTGTGCTGGACAACAACCAGGCAACGCTAATCTTGTAAGTCCTTTAGGACAAGGTATGATACTGCCCACAGAATCTGTCAAATTAGATGTTAAATACGCTATAAAGAATAGTTTTGGATTTGGAGGTCGTAATGCCAGCATGGTTCTCGCCAGAATGGATAGTTAAACAACTGCGTCCCAGTCGCTGGTTCGCCAGCTTGATGCAGATCACTGTGTTCGTTGCTATTGCCTATGCAGTCAGCTTAGATGCCGCTTGGTATTGGTGGGCAGGCACTGTGTTCTTTTATCTAATCGTATACTCAATGATAGGTAACAACATAGCTCTACATAGATATTTTACACATGGGCATTTTACTGTAGCCAAACCCGTAGAATGGTTATTTGTTTGGACTGGTAGCATGATTGGCTTAGGTGAGCCGTTGAGCTATGCTATGACCCATGCTGTGCATCACAAATATAGTGATCAACCCGGTATTGATCCGCACGGCCCTACAAACGGCAAGCGATCAATCTTTATTTGGTTCCAACGTGAAGTGGATCCTGCTAAGACTCCTATTGTTAGTAAACATATTGTAGCTCTTAGTCGCAAGTGGTGGTGGTTACATAAGTTTTATGTTCCATTTGTAGTGTTAAATGCCGCAATACTTTATCTAATAGATCCTTACGTATTCTTGTTCCTATGGTTAATACCTGCAGGTATTGCCTGTTGGGGTATTGGCTGGGCTGTATGGCGCCAACATTGGCACTGTGAACCCAACAATAGTCCACTACATCGTTGGGATTGGGTTTACGAAGGCTTACACTTAAATCATCATCTTTGGCCAATGGCTCCTAATACCGCGGTCAGACCCAACGAAATAGATTGGACACATCAATTTAGCAAAATATTCAGACCTAAATTTAACTGGCAAGGACAACCCACTGATGTTAAAGACTAAGTGGATCATACAACCTAATTATGTATGGATGACTCTGATGCAGGTGCTATTGCCTGTGTGGATTTATCTTGCCTGGGGTTCAGAACTATATTGGTGGTTAGTAGCTTTCGTATTTTATTTCTTATATCTTTGCATTGGCAACAACATTGGTATGCATCGCTACTATAGTCACAGATACTTCGAAATGTCAAAACCAGTAGAATATTTCGTAGCGTGGTGTGCGTTCATGGCCTGCTTAGGTAGCCCATTGAGCTATGTAAACATACACAATGTCCATCATGCGCATAATGATACGCCTTTAGATCCGCATGGACGCCAGCGTGGATGGAAGTCTATGCTGTTTTGGTATCACAAACACCTATGGCCCTGCGATATGATATTCACACGCAACTTATTAAAATTAACATCTCGCTATAAACTCCTGCATGACTACTATTGGTTATGGGTATTTGGCTGTGCTGGGCTAATGTATATCTTAGGTGGGTGGAATGTCTTATTATTCTGTTGGTTGTTACCTGCAAGTTTAACCCTATGGGCAGTGGCATTAGTTTTACTCCTACAGCATGATGATGTGGGGCCAAGTAATACCAGAAGTTATATGTGGTTTGGGTTTGGTGAAACATGGCACAAAAATCATCATGACGATCCAAGTTTAGTCGATCATAGTCTAGGCAAGGGCATAGACTGGACCTATCAAATATGCAGAATCCTATCCAAATCAAAGAAATCAACTTAGATCTGGATCGCCTTAAACGTGATGCTCGCAGAATTAACAACAAAGTCTGTAAGCAGTTAGGCGATTTAGAAGTTCCCGGTAACACAGCATACCAATCAACTCTTAAAGCTCAGTTAAATACTGCTCCTATGAGTAGTCGTTTACATGACTACTACAATGTGTTTAGTTTTCCCTATGATGGCATCAATGAATTATATCGTGAAGTCTGTAAGTTCTTTAAGGAAGTCTGTGAGTATGATCAACCCTACTATATACACGCTTGGTTAAATTATCTACAAAAGGGTGATAGCGTGCCGTGGCATAACCATTGGGGAGCCCTAAGTGGACTTACACAGACTTATGTATGTAGTGCTTATATCAACGCAGAGCCCAGCAATACCATCTACAAGTTTCCAAATGGACATGTTTATGAAATAAAGAATCGCAATAATACTATCACCTTATACGAAGATATCGGTGATACACACATGGTAGAACCTTGGACTGGTGATGAACCAAGGATTACTATTAGTATGGATATGGTGCCTATGAAATACATACAAGGAAGTCCTTTTATATTAAACACATGGATACCTATAGTATAAATATAATATACAACTATAATAAGGATTTACAATGAAGAAATTAGCGTTAGTATTTGGCCTGTTATTAAGCTCAACAGTATGGGCAGGTATCAATCAAAGCTGTGCAGTGTTTACAGCCGCAGGCACCCCACAATACCAAGCCAAAGCAGGTGATCAAGAAATTTGCCATAAGAATTATGCTGTTATACACAGTTGCTCAGCAAAAGGTCCAATAGCAGTATTTGAACACTTAACTATTGCCGCAATGACCGGCACAGCCACACGCAAAGATGATTTCCGTCCAGATCCCGCAGTGACTCCTAACTGCTCAGCTACATTAGCTGACTATGCTACCGTAGGTAGCACGCATGATCGTGGCCATATGGCACCAGCTAAGAACAACACAATTAATCCAGAAATCATGAGCGAAAGTTTCTTCTTAAGCAATATGGTTCCTCAGGTAGCTAATAACAATCGCGGTATTTGGAAACAGTTAGAAACATTTGAACGTCAGTGGGCTATGGCTCCAGGTACAGATTTCTACATTATCTCTGGTGGTATCTATGATGCGGGCTATAAGAAAACCGGCAATGGCTTAGGTATTCCCACCCGCCTATACAAGATCATCATCGAGAAAAACAGCAAGAAGGTCATGGCATACCTAATGCCAAATACAGCATTACCGGTGGCAGATTTGCCTAAATATCAAACTACTGTAGCGGCTGTTGAACAAGCTACAGGATTTAAATTTCAATTACCTAAATAATATGTCAAATACAAATAATTTCTGGGGATATCACTTAATACTTGACTGCCACGCTTGCCATGTGCCCAGCATACAAAGCAGAGAAAATGTCTACAATTGGATCAAGCACTTAGTCCGTGCTATTGATATGGAGCCAATTGGTGAACCGCGTATTGAATATACTGCCGCAGAATTTCCCGACAAAGCAGGATTTACTGCTATACAGGTTATTGTAACATCAAGCATAGTAGCACACTTTATAGATTCAACAGGTGACGTTTACATTGATGTTTTTAGCTGTAAAGAATTTGATAACGATATAGTTATTGGCACTATCAAAGACGCATTTATGCCTAAAAGCATACGCACTAGTTTCTTGACCAGACAAGCAGGGTAGTCAGATGTCAGCTCTGATAGACTTATATCAGAAATACTGTTCCTATCAAATCACCGATAACATACAGCTATTAGAATTTGAAATAGACGTAGAAACCCTGCGTAGAGATATGTTTAACTTGATAGCAAATAACAAGTTTGGGTATCATGCTACCAGTTTGCGTATTCCTGTAGATCAAGATAATTACATCGATCCTAACGAAATCTTAGAAGCAACAGGCATAAAATCTTACATATATGCTGCTGAATCTTCTAAAATTGCCGCACTAAACACTACGCCCAATGACTCTTATCTCAAGTGGCATCCAGATTTAGAAAATAGTTATATCACCACATTGGTTCCACAGTTAGAAAAACTCTGCGGATTTAACATTGGCCGAATCAGGTTAGGTTGGTTAATGCCAGATTCTGGATATCCTATGCATTGGGATTTAGAGCCAATGAGATTGCATATACCGTTAATTACTAATAGTTCATCATATTTCATACATGAAAATAAAATGTATACTATGGAATATGGTAAATTATATCATCTGATTACTTCTGGTATACATACTGCTTGGAATTTTGGCAATCTTCCAAGATTACATTTAATATTTTCAACTTATGGAGATGATGCGTTACAAGCAGAAATTGATAAATTGGGAGATCTTGAATTACTACAGAAAAACTTCGTTGATCATATTCCAGCCGGAATTGATGATACCTGTTTGGCATTTTTACTCAAATTATCAAACGCAGACGAAAAAATACAAACAGCTCAAACTTTACAAATAATTAAAAATCTTTTACTTAAAAACCAATAATTTTTAAGTTAAAAATCATGCGAACCCATATCTAGTTAAACTGCGATAAATACTAGATGCAAGCAAAAGACCTAATCAGAGCCACAGCTAATACCAAAATCTATCTTGACATGGATGGAGTTTTAGCTGACTTTTTCCACGAATACGCTAAGTTAGCAGGAGTTCCTGCAGATAAATTTGGCAGACATGACTATAGATCTATCCCACCTGCGGCGCAAGATCCCACACTAGATAAGATGGTAGGTACAGATTTCTTTGTGCGTTTACCTAAATTTCCCACAGCAAATAGCTTGGTGCAGATGGTCCTCAGTTATGTTCCCAACTATAATATCTGTTCAAGCCCCCTACGTAATGATCATGCTAACAGTGAGCGTTGGAAACGTGTTTGGATACAAAAGAATCTAAGTCCACAACCAGCAGATATAGTCATCACGGGACAGAAAGAACGTTGGGCAGTTAATAAAGATGGTAGTCCTAATATTCTAATAGATGATCGCGGACAAAACATACAACGTTGGAGAGACAAAGGTGGTATAGGTATAAAATACCAAGCAGACGAAAACAGTTTAGATGTAGTAGCAAAAGGATTGATGTTAGCATATGGTTACTAACTTATACGAAGGCGGGAATATATTTAAAACAGCTGAAGGACAACCAGCTACTCAACGTATCTCTCGCGAAAATGTCGTGCCCACAGTGCAATGGTTAGAACAGCTAACAGGATTGAATTTAGTAGATAATATGCTGGGCTCAACAGGCAAGAATGAAACGTCTGGTGACTTAGACATAGGCGTCGACAGTGACAAGATATCCAAAGAAGTTCTTATACAACAGTTAGAACGCAGAGGTATCAGTCGCGATGATATACGCAAAACAGGTGATAGTGTCCATCTTAAAACTCCTATTTTAGGTGATCCAGCTAATGGATATGTGCAGACTGACTTTATGTTCGGACATCCTGAATGGCAACAGTTCCGCTACATGGGCGGTGGTAGTGGACAGTTTAAAGGCATGCATCGTGCGATCTTACTATCAAGTATTGCTAAGGAATTAGGCTACTTGTTTAGTAACAAAGATGGATTGTTAAAACCAGACACGAGAGAAGTTATAACTACAGATCCTAAAGAAGCTGCAAGATTATTAATAGGTGGCACTGTAGCAGATACCGCAACCGTAGACAGCATTATCAATAAAATTAAAAATCGTCCTGACTACGAAAAATTAGTCGCGGCTGCACGTGACACATTTGCACATGAAAATTTAGTATTACCAGAAAACGCACCACTTCCCGGCACAGGTGCTTGGTTCCGTGCTTGGAAAAATAGGAGAATTTAGATGAGAGCTCGAGAATTCGTAACAGAAAAACAAGATGCCTGCTATCACAAGGTCAAAAGCCGTTATAAGGTCTGGCCAAGTGCTTATGCATCAGGTGCATTAAGTAAATGCCGTAAGGTTGGTGCTAAAAATTGGGGCAATAAGAGCAAAAAATGAAAATACGTGAATTAAGTGAACGTTGTTGGACAGGCTACAAGCAGGTTGGTGGCAAGAAAAAAGGTGGACGCATGGTTCCTAACTGTGTGCCTATAAATGAAAATCAGGAAAAATACATCTTATATCTGAATAATAAACCAGTAGCAACATATCCTTCCAGTAGAGAAGCTGATATGCAGGCCAAGATGGTAACACAAAAATTTCCAAATGCTATAGTAACGGTCAAAAAAGAAGTCTGCACACTAACACCGGTACAATTGGAAGAAAATCTACGTGACTGGTTTAAGGAAAAATGGGTGCGGTTTGGGCCCGATGGCAAGATCCGTGGTGCGTGTGCCCGTGGTAGTGACAAAGAAGGTAAGCCTAAGTGCTTGCCACAAAGCAAAGCACATGCACTTGGTAAGAAAGGTCGTGCAAGTGCAGCGGCACGTAAGCGTAGACAGGATCCTAATCCAGAGCGTAAAGGTGCAGCTATAAACGTAAAGACTAAAAAATAATGAGAGCAAGAGATCTAACCAAAGGTAATATAGTATATCATAATGAGCTCAATCCCGCTGTATGGGAAGGTGATGAGCTTCGTGTTGATGTGCGTTACAAACTGTTAGAGATTGCTAAACGCTTTATTGAATATCTGGAAGTACCGAATTTTAAACTCAAAGATGTGATACTACGTGGTAGTTTAGTAAACTACAACTACACTGCCTATAGCGATTTTGATCTACACATAGTCACAGATTTCTCAGCTCTAGATTGCGATATTACTGAAGCATTTTACATGGCTAAGAAACGCATATGGAATGATGAACACGACATTATCATCAAAGGTCATGAAGTTGAATTATATGTAGAAGACGTAGATGCTGTGAATGTCAGTGCAGGAACATATAGTGTATTAAATGGCAAATGGTTGCGAGTGCCTAAATATGATCCACCTGAAGTAGATGAACGTGCTGTAAATATCAAAGCACGTGATCTCATGACACAGATCACACGTGCGATCAAGTCAGGTAGTGTAGAAGATATCACTCGTCTGCAAGACAAGATCAAAACCCTGCGTCAAGGCGGGTTAGATCGTGCTGGTGAATTCTCAACAGAGAATCTGGCATTTAAGATCATACGTAACAAAGGTTACTTAGATAAATTATACAAAAACAAGAATCAAAAGTTTGATCAAGAACTCAGCATCGACGAGTCGGCAGAAAGTTACACCGTCAAAACAGACACCGGTCAAGAGTTTCCGTGTAATGATCGAGATCATGCTGTGAACAAAGCACGCAGTCTACTAAGTTATAACAAAGCAGACAAAGTCTATATCCTACAAAATGGTAAGGCTATTTACAGTTGGCAGTTAGGTAGCAAATTGGAGCCTGTAAGTGAGAGCTAAACAATTTATATTAGAATACAATCAACAGGCCACCATGCAACGCTTTGGTGATAAACTCTTACAGAATGCTGCCAAGGATGGTAGTCCAGAAATCAGCTCAGTATTCAACCTATTAAACAGTGGTAAAGAAATAAATGATCACACTAAAACTAATGCCTTAATCACTATCATGCAGGCTATCGAAGCTGCAGATCCTACTAAGAACAAAGAATACACCGTATTCCTTGCTAAGATGTATGCTGGTGGAGGTTGGGGTGCTCATATAGAAGACTTAGAAAGCAAAATCAAACCTGCATTGGCTAAATTCCATTTATTAAAACTTAAAAAGAAAATACCTGCACCACGCAACGACATCATGCGTTATGCAGATCTCGCAGACTTTGTAAGTGTAGTAGATGAATATCCAGATCCAGAAGAAAAACAACAAGCAGACAAAGGCACTGCTAAAACAGTGTTTGAAAATGATGCTGTGCGTATAGTTGTTCCTGAAGATCAAACTGCGGCCTGCTATTATGGGCAAGGCACCAGATGGTGCACAGCCAGCAGGACCAGCACAAATTATTTTGGTCACTACAGCAAAGATGGTCCACTATATATCCTACTGCCTAAGAAGCCACAGCACGAAGGTGAGAAATATCAACTACACTTTGCCAGTGGACAGTTCATGAATGAAGAAGATTATCCTGTTGAGGACATCATTGATCTATTAGAACTACGCTTTGGTAACTTAGTGGACTTCTTCCGCGAGCGTGAGCCTGTGATCAACGATTGGTTAGTGTTTACTCCAGATGAAATATTAGAACCATTGATTGACAAGATTAGAACAGCCGTAAACGATCACGTGGGCGAAATGGTCGCAGACTGGGAACACGATGATGACTACTGGTATGATCACTTACGTAAGGAAGGATTCGTCTATCCAGAAGGACATGAGGAAGAAGGACAGATTGATTGGGACAAGGTAGCAGATGCTGACCTTAGCTATACAGATTGGAACTACGAAGTTGCTGATTTTATGAATGATATCAACAATGCTGTAGATCTAAAACCCTTTGAAGTTCGACGTATAGCAGAAGAAGTTGCACGTGAGTATGGTGCAGATAATCAGGACATTACAGATCTTGACAAGATATTTGCTTATGCTATAGAGGAAGCACGTAAAAGATCACGTGATGGTGATGGCGGTGTAGCTGAATGGATACACGAACATATCTACATTAAGAAACGTGAAGGCAAATGGGACGTTAGTTTGTTATACGTGCAAAAAGACGGACAACGTAAAGAATACGCAATATCGTAAGAACACAGCCTAGGACCGTTAGTGTTAGGCCGTTGCGCGGCTGCTGCGCCGGAGGGATGCCGGAAGTGAGCGAGAGTAAATATATAATATGAGATTTGATCAGTTCAAAATTAACCTAATAGAAGCTATCATTGATGAAGCTGAAATGACGCCTAAGGCGTTCCAAGAGTTCCTCAATAGTCCTTTAGTCACGGGTATGAAGATGGGTTTTGAACTTGAAGCCTGTATACACAATGTGCGTGACTATGATAGCGAATACAGCGAAAATGACTACAGCTATGATGAACGTGTATATGACATAGAACAGATCGTAGACTTCTTTGGTAATGAAGATGCTAATCGTGAAAGCGATCTTAATAAACTACGTAACGACTTATACGAAGATTTCCAACAATGGCAAGACGAACGGTTTGACGCTTATCTAAGATCAGATGATGGACAAACTGATCTTAAAGAATTAATCCGTGGTAGATTAGAAGATCTAGACTACAATGATCGCCAACTAAAACTAGAATTTGAACGTGCAGATGCGGGTAAGGTCAGTGATAACTACGCAGAAGCAGAAATGGCATCATTTGAAGAGATGCGCGACAGATTCAACGATGACGGTGACAATGATTTTGAAGCATTCTGTAGTGACATAGATATGAGCTACATGAGTGACGTTGAAAACAAATACAGTCACTATCTATATTGGCCACATCAGAGTTATGCAGAAGAAGACTACTTAAACGTAGATTATGTAGTGGATGAACTTGAATCTGATACTGGTATCAAAGCACAAGGGTTTACTGACTATCACGGTGGTAGCCGTAGCCGTGCCCAAGAAAAAGGTGAATGGATCATCGAGCCAGATTCGAGTATCAGCACTGACGAAAGTGAAGA